>Ga0233432_10001334_pt1 | contig 23809 bp, 22 predicted proteins | sample SI_122_August201_6_FD_179870 | JGI IMG/M metagenome (GOLD analysis project Ga0233432, IMG submission 179870) | Seawater microbial communities from Saanich Inlet, British Columbia, Canada - SI_122_August2016_10_MG | ecosystem: Environmental > Aquatic > Marine > Inlet | place: Canada: British... | reverse complement strand
AAAGGGATGTGTATTCCGCCGGTTTTAAAACCACTGTGTTGCCCATGGCAATGGCCGGGGCAATTTTCCAGGCCAGCATGAGCAGGGGGAAATTCCATGGAATGACCTGTCCGGCCACGCCCAGTGCTTTTTGGCCGGGCATATCCTTTTCCATTAATTGGGCAGCCCCGGCATGGTAATAAAAGTGGCGGGCGACCAAAGGTACATCGATATCCCGACTCTCCCTTATTGGTTTTCCATTATCCAGGGTTTCAAGGACAGCAAGGAGGCGCGAATGTTTCTGAACCAAGCGGGCAAGAGCGTAGAGATATTTCGCCCGTGCCGGACCGCCCATTCCTTCCCATTCGGGTTGTGCTTTGCGGGCTGCCTCGACTGCACGATCGATATCTTCCGACTCTGCCTGGGAGATGTGGGATAAAATTTCTCCGTTTGCAGGATTTCTGCTTTCCAAAGAATCCCGTCCATCCGGATATTCAATTGATCCATTAATATAGAGGCCCATTTTCCCGGAATGTTTGGTAATCCATTCCTTTGCCTGTTCGGCATTTTCTGGTGCTTCTCCATATTCCATTGTTTCCAAAATTTCCTTAACTTTCATTCCTTATCCCATTGCGTGTCGATAATTGGCCGAGTAGTGCCCGGTTACAAAGTGTTCTAGTTGTCGTTCGATATCACCCAGTAGGCTGGAGGCACCGAAGCGGAAAAGATCGGGCTGTAGCCATTGATCCCCGAGTTCCTCCTTGATCAGAGAAAGATAGGTGAGTGAGTCTTTTGCCTTGGATATTCCCCCGGCCGGTTTGTAACCGACATGGTACCCGGTTTTTTCGTAGTAGTCGCGAATTTGCCGAATCATGGTCAGACTGATGGGAAGAGTAGCATTGACGCTTTCCTTCCCAGTTGAAGTTTTAATAAAATCTGCGCCTGCCATCATACAGATCATCGAGGCACGGGCCACATTGCGCAGGGTTCCCAGTTCTCCAGTAGCTAAAATTGCTTTTACATGGGCATCGCCACAAGCTTCCCTAAATGCTTTCATTTCATCGTACAGAGCCTGCCAGTTTTGGGTCAGCACATGACGCCGGGAAATTACAATATCAATTTCTTGAGCCCCTGCCTTGACTGACTCCCCAATCTCGGCCAAGCGAAGTGCATACGGGGAGAGACCGGCAGGAAAACCAGTCGATACAGCAGCCACTGGAATGTCAGTTCCTTCGAGAGCGGAAACGGCGGCGGGAACCATTTCGTGGTACACGCAGATGGCCCCGGTATGGATCGTGCCCGGTTCAATCTCCAATGCTTCGAGTAAATCTTTTCGCACCGGATATCTTGCTTTTTGACATAATCTTCGAACCCGTTGTTCGGTGTCATCTCCGGATAAGGTGGTAAGATCAATGCAGGTAATGGCCTTGAGGAGCCAGGCCGCCTGATTGGCTTTCTTGATCGAACGTCTACCTGGCAGGGTTTTGCAGCGGCGTTCTATGGCCGAAGTGTTTGCCTGTACAGAAAGAGCCCAGTCGAGATCTAGCTCGGTACCTGAGTTTCGGGGAAGTTCATTTGGGGGACTGCTTTTGCTCATGAAAATAGGGGATTAATTTATCATTGGAATATTTCGCTCTTCTTGCAAGGCTTGATCTTTTCGAATAAGCCGGGCAAACTTTCATTCAATGAGTGAACTTTTTAATAGAGCCCGGACAGTTAGAGAGAATGCCTATGCTCCATATTCTCATTTCAAAGTTGGGGCAGCTCTCCGAAGCTCCAACGGAGAAATATATGTCGGATGTAATGTGGAAAATGCTGCTTACCCTCAGGGATTGTGCGCGGAAGCGGGAGCTATATCTGCAATGATAGCTGCAGGAGAGAAGAAAATCTTAGAAATTTGTATCGTGGCAGATAGTGTCCAGCCGATTGCACCCTGCGGGGGTTGCCGGCAAAAAATTGCCGAATTTGCAAAACCGGAAACCTTAGTAACTCTTGCTGATATCAAAGGTGGACGGACCCAGAGAACGATTGGCGATTTACTACCCGATTCCTTCGGTCCCGAGCATCTTGCAGGCTTATGAGTGTTCCTGTTATCTTAGCTAAGGTGAGAGATCAAATTCCTTTATCCAACGAAGAAATAAAGTTTTTTGCTGCCGGACTTGCCAATGGTTTAGTCAACGATGCTCAGGCTGCCGCCTTTGCTATGGCAGTATGCCTCAGAGGATTGAGTGAAAATGAACGGGTAGCTTTAACTTTGGCCATGCGTGACTCGGGTAATGTACAGGAGTGGGATTTATCTGGTCCGGTTATCGATAAGCACTCAACTGGAGGGATTGGGGATAATGTATCTTTAGTCCTAGCCCCACTGCTTGCTGCCTGTGGAGCCTATGTACCGATGATTTCAGGACGTGGACTTGGGCACACCGGGGGGACCTTGGATAAACTTGAGGCAATCCCAGGATACCGGACACAAGTGTCAAGTGATGATTGTACTAGGATTGTCAAGGAAGTCGGGTGTGCGATTGTCGGTGCAGGTGAAGGAATTGCTCCGGCGGATAAAAGACTGTATTCTATCCGCGACATTACAGGTACTGTGGAGAGTATAGATCTGATAACGTCTTCCATTCTTTCCAAAAAACTAGCCGCCGGTCTGGAAGCATTGGTGCTTGATGTGAAGGTGGGAAGTGGTGCTTTTATGAAAGATTTAGGGCAGGCCCGAAAACTTGCCCGATCTCTGGTTTCCGTGGCGAATGGTGCTGGCTGTAGGACAACCGCACTGCTGACCGATATGAATGAACCACTGGCCGACTCTGCGGGGAATGCACTGGAAGTGAAGTCTGCGTTGATTGTTTTGAAAAATGAGCCGGGAGAGGAACGGTTGCTTGAAGTAACTCTGGGGTTAGGATCGCATTTGCTGGTGACTGCAGGTTTAGCAGAGGATAAACAGCGGGGCAGAGAATTACTTGTAAATTCCTTGAGCTCAGGAAAAGCAGCAGAGATCTTCGGGCGAATGGTTTCTGCTTTGGGTGGTCCGGCTGATTTTGTTGAAAGATACGACAAATACTTACCTAAGGCTGAAAAATGGGTTGAGTTTCCATCACCTGAATCCGGTTTTTTAGAAAGTGTGAACGGAAGATTACTTGGCCTGACCATTATTGAAATGGGTGGAGGCCGTAAAAAGTCTGATGATATTTTGAATCTCTCGGTCGGGCTCGATCATTTCGTAGGGATCGGGCAAAAGATAAACAAGGGTGATACTCTTCTTCGCATTCATTCTTCAAATGATCAGGACATTGAACGGGCAAAAGTATTACTATCCAAGGCTTTCGGTTATTCTCAAAATATGGTCAACAAAAAACCTTTGATTATTGAAACTATTTCAAATGACTCATGAATGATAACCTAATTGTTATTTCTCATCCTTTGGTTCAGCATAAGCTTACCTTGATGCGCCGAAAGGAAACCCCCAGTTCATCCTTTCGACAATTACTCTGGGAAATTTCCATGCTTTTGGGATATGAAATTACAAAGGATCTTCCGGTAGAGGATGTTTCTGTGGAAACCCCTGTTTGCCATACAATGTCTCCCAAACTTTCGGGAAAAAAATTAGCCCTCGTCTCGATCATGAGAGCCGGAAATGGCTTACTTGATGGTATTCTTGAATTAATTCCGGCAGCCCGGGTGGGCTTTGTTGGGATGTACCGGGATGAGGATACTCTCGAACCGGTTGAATATTATTGTAAAGTACCCGATCAGTTGGAAGATCGATTAGTTATTGCGGTGGACCCCATGCTTGCGACTGGGAATTCCTCGGTGGCGGCAATCAACCGCCTAAAGAAAGCTGGAGCCAGGGATATCCGCCTGCTTAGCTTAGTTGCTGCTCCCGAAGGTGTAGCCCGGATGCAAGAGGCTCATCCGGAAGTTTCCGTTTATACTGCGTCCCTCGATGAAAAACTTAACGAGAAGGGATATATTGTGCCCGGCTTGGGAGATGCGGGCGATCGGATGTTTGGAACCGTGTGACTTTCTCAAGTGCTTTTAGTTGCCTGAGCCTCGTCCTTTGAATGTTAATTCGGCGATGCCGGACTTGTCCAAATCACCGAGACCGGCAGCGACCATCTTTTGGTATTGAGAGAGCGTGGCCTTGGCAAGTGGTACCTGGACGCCTGCTTCTTCGGCCACGGCAATCGCGATACTAGAATCCTTTGCGGCATGCTCGGAGGAGAAATAGCATTCATGATCTCGACTGAGCATATCTTCGGCATCAGTTTCCAAAACTCGAGAGTTTGCTCCAGTTTGAGAAAAGATTTCGCAAAGCATTTCAAGATCAAGACCGAGGGCATCTCCGATTCCGAGTCCTTCGGCGAGGGCGGCGGTGTTGATGTTCATCACCATGTTTACCAGCGCCTTGACCTGTGCGGCCCGGCCAGCTTCCCCAACGAAGCGTAAATTGATACTTAAGTCTTCGAGCAGATCCTTGGCCCTTTCAAATACCTCCTTTCGTCCACCGATCATCAGGTAAAGGGTACCATCGCGAGCCTGAGTAATACTGGAAGCCATGCAGCCTTCAAGGGTGGTCGCTCCGTTTTCCGCAGCCGAGTTTTCCAACCTGACATGCATGGCGGGGGAGAGGGTGGCGCAGTTGATGAAGAGGGTGTCAGTTGCGTTTTTAAAAAGATTGTCATCCGCACCAAAGAAGATTGATTCCATCGCGGTATCGTTGGTAACCACGGTGAGCACGATATCGGATTGGGCGGTCACTTCTGCCAAAGTTTCAGCGTGTTTGCAGGCAAGTTCGGAGGCGAGTGACGAGGCAGCATCTTTATTAACATCGTTTACACAGCTGATAGTGTAGCCTTTTTCCTTAAGGTTGCGAGCCATATTGGCTCCCATGCGTCCGACTCCGACAAATCCGATTTTTTTCTTTTTAGAACTCATAGCGAGGAATACTTTTTTATTTATAATTGTGGATGTAGTTCTCTTTATCGAAACATAAAAAACTTATCAGGAAAAGTAATATTTACAGGATAAATACATCAGGTTTTTGTAAATTTCTTTCTCTTTTGTGGTTAAGGTATTAAAGACTTTACCTTTGATGAATGGTGTGCTGAATTTGTCGAACTTATTTTTGGGAAATTTACTTTTCCAATTATCCCAGTCTCTTTTCTTTAACCCTAACCTAAACCAATAAAATAATAGAGAAGTTATGTCTAAAATTGTACCTCTAATAAGTTCTGGAACCGCCGGTCCTAACGGTGTTCTTCACCTCCCACGCCTTTGGCAAAAAGTTTCTTTGGAAGCAGCCGGTAAAATTGCTGATGGCTACCCAGGAATCGGAGCCGGGTATGATTCCATGGTGATTGATGCCCTTGGTTTGAGTGCAGATACGGTTCGTTCCTTTATCACTGATTCCAAACCTACCTACCCTCAGTTTGAGGCTTGGATTGCTGAGCAACCTGGAGTGAAATTGGATGCGGAAACCATCAAGACTCTTAATGATTCCATCACCGGATATATCCATGATGATGCAACCCGTCAGGGGATTTTATCTGCAAACGGTTTAACAGATGGCGATCCTAAAGATGCAATCAACCTAAACAATCTAGATGATTGGTTGGAATTCCATTCATCTGAGATCGCATAAGCCGGTCTAGATCTACCCAATTTTATTGAAAAGAGCCGGTTTTATGACCGGCTCTTTTTATTTAGCTTAATCTCTGTTCATTGATTGAATACTTGCCAAGGATGGATGGGTGAAGTAAGGCTGACCGCATGGACGAAATCATAACTAACTCCCAAGGGGAAAAACTGGACTATACTTTCCACAATCCCGATGTGCGCTCACTTGATTTGTTAATCATAGGGCATGGCGTGACTGGAAATAAAGATCGTCCCTTTGTGGTAGAGTTGGCAGAATCTGTGGCCAAAGAAGGATTGGCAGTTTTACGATTTTCTTTTTCGGGAAACGGAGCTTCCGGTGGTGACTTTCGTAATTCTACTATTTCTAAGGAAGTGGAAGATTTGAAGGCCGTGATTACTGTAGCGGTGGCGAATGGATATCGGGTAAGCTACGCCGGTCACAGTATGGGGGGTGCAGTGGGGGTACTGGCCGCATCGAGTGATGAACGTATAAAGCACCTCATCTCTCTAGCTGGCATGGTAAATACGAAAGATTTTTATGATCGGGAATTTGGTAAAGAAAAGCCAGATGAGGGATGTATGTGGGAAGAGTCCAGTTGCCCGCTTTCATCCGCCTATAAATCTGATCTTTATGATATCGGGTCTGTGGCCAAACTGGCAAAAGAGATAAAAATCCCTTGGCTTTTGATCCATGGAGATGCAGATGATGTGGTGCCGGTTGAGGATTCAAGGGGAATTTTCGCCTTAGGGAACGAACCAAAGAAGCTTTTGGAAATACCGGGAGCTAATCATGTTTTTTCGGAAGCAGCGATGGAACCAATGTGTGAAGCAGTAATTGATTGGTTAGGTGAAAATATTCGGAGCTAGGTTTATGTGTTTAGAGATTTTGTGAAATTTAGTTAAATTAAGATTTTATCATATGGAAGAAACTGATGTTATATTAATTGGTAGTGGTGTAATGTCTGCAAATCTTGGTGCTCTGCTTAAACAATTGGACCCCGGGTTGAAAATTCAGTTATTTGAGGTGACCAAGGATTTATCCCACGAGAGCTCGAACGGATGGAATAATGCGGGTACCGGACATGCTGGTATATGTGAAGTAGCATACACACTTGAAAGAGGCGATGACGGTGAAGTCAAAGTGGGAAAGGCGATTGAAATTTTTGAGGAATTTGAGCAGACCAAGCAGTTCTGGGCACATGCAGTCAGGACCGGAATGATCGATCAACCCTCGGAGTTTATCAATCAGGTTCCTCATATTAGCTTTGTCTACGGGCAGGAACAGGTTGATTTTCTGAAGTCCCGGTATGCGGGTCTTAAAAAACATCCATTTTTTGCAAAGATGAAATATTCTGAGGACCGAGAACAGATCCGTAAGTGGGCACCATTGCTGGTGGATGGTCGGGATGAAGAACCGGTTGCGGCAACATATATGGAGGCGGGAACAGATGTCGATTTTGGTGAGGTTTCCCGTAAACTTATTCAGTGGTTGGGGAAGCAGGAGGGGTGTTCATTTCATGTTCAGGCCCGGGTGGTAGATCTGAACCAAAGTACAGATGGATGGCATGTTAAGATTAAAAATTTAGTAGATGGAAGCATTCGTACAGTACGGACAAAGTTTGTATTTATCGGTGCTGGTGGAGGTTCACTTCCACTTCTACAAAAAGCGGGAGTGAAGGAAATTCGTGGCTATGGTGGATTCCCTATCGGTGGACAATGGTTAATTTGTGAAGAGTTGGAGGTAGTACGGAAACATCATGCCAAGGTTTATGGATTATCTCCGGGGGCGGCACCAACTATGGCTGTCCCGCATTTAGACAGTCGGATACTGGATGGGAAAAAGGCACTCCTTTTTGGACCTTACGCTGCCTGGACGACTAAGTTTTTACATCGGGGCGGTAGTTTTCTTGATTTACCTAGCTCGATTAAAATTCATAACTGGCTGACTTTAGTAAAAGTGGGTATTACAAATCTTCCTCTCGTTGGGTACTTGATCCAGCAGGGTTTGCAGAGAATGAGCACACGGATTAAAGAGCTGCAAAACTTTTATCCTGAAGCAAAAGCGGAGAATTGGAAACTGATCGATGCTGGGATTCGAGTGCAGGCAATTAAAAAAGAGGATGGAGATGCCGGTATTGTTCATTTTGGGACAGAAGTGGTCACAACTGAAGATCGAAGCATTTCCGCTTTACTGGGGGCTTCTCCCGGTGCTTCCGTTTGTGTGAATATTGTCCTGGATGTCGCTCAAAAATGCTTTCCGGATTTATTTGCAAAGGAAAATGTGCAGAAAAAACTTACGATGATGATTCCCACTTTTGGGAAAAATCTTCGTGTTCTTTCTAAAGTTAAAGAGATTGAGGAATTTGAAAAGTGGAGTTCCTCTGCTGAATCCATATTGGGATTAAAAAAATAGAACAAGCTTTACCAATTGAGGGGGGAAAGATTTCAATCTTTGAAAATATAGCTTATTCATATGACCATTTCATGATCCATGGGTCTTGGAATTTTTTTTGAGCAGATTTCAACTTTTCTTTATATTCATCCAGTTTGGCAGAAAACTTGGGATTCCCGGCTAGGTTATCAGATTCTTCGGGGTCATCCTTTATCTTGAAGAATTCAAATTCAGGGCGATGGATGTATTCTCGGACGGTTTTTTTACCATAGGGAGCACTTAGAGATTTTTGATACTGTGCCTGAAAACTGCTTGCGGCCCAAAGGTCCGAGGCAAAAGGATAGGGAAGGGGGTGTGCAATATTCCAGATCAGTTTATATTCCTTATCACGATAGACTCGCATGGGGTAATACATTTGAATTTCATGAAAAGTATGAGATGCAAAAATGCTATTCCAATGAGTGTTTTCGGCTTGCTCCAAAATTCCTATCCATGACTTTCCATGATAGGATGACATTTTGGCAGTGACTCCACGGTTGTCCTTGGGTGCTTTGGACTTGGGGACGGGAAAGGCTTTATTTGGGTCCTCCCATCGAAGAGGGCGATTATGTTTAGGGTCCAAAGCCCCGGCAAAATCGAGAAGAGATGGAGTAATATCAATATGACTGATCATCGCGGAGTGACGAACAGCCCGCTTTTTTAGATAAGGGTTTCTGACAACAAATGGTACACGGAGGCCGCCCTCGTACACGGTGGTCTTACCTCCGGCAAATGCCATACCGTGATCGGAGGTGAACACAATCATGGTCTTATCAAAAAGATCATTTTCACGCAGGATTTTAACGAGTCTTGCAACTCCCTGATCGATTCTAGATACGCTTTGGTAATATTGAGCAAGTTCTTCACGAGTCTCCGATGTGTTGGGCAGAAAAGATGGAATCGGAACCTTCTTGGGGTCATAAAATTCTTCCTCAACTCCATCATGGGATTTTCCTTCCGACTTATTACCAAAGAGGTCAGGTTTGAGCTTATTTTTCGAGGTCATATCCCTGCCTCCCCCGCGGTGAGGGTCAGAAGTTGCAAAATAGAGAAAGAAGGGCAGGTCGCTTTTCGCTGATATGAATTCTTTTGCCTGCTCGGCCATTTGTACTGCATTACGAGAATTTCCTTTAAGGTAGGTATCAAAATGAAAAACTTCTTCGGGAGAGACATGGTATTTACCAATATGTCCAGTACGGTAGCCTTCTTTGGCCAGGTTGCGAGGGAGGGACAGACCGATGATATTAAAGTAACTGGAAAATTTGTGAAATGAATGCTGGTGACCGTACTGACCGTTGGCATGATTATGCAGTCCACTCATTACCACGGAACGACTTGCAGAACAGCTGGCTGTGGTGGCAAAGGCGTTAAGGAAAAGTGTACCATCTTTCGCAAGAGCATCGATTGCCGGCGTCCTGGCTACAGGATCACCATAGCATCCAAGAGTCGGAGATTGATCATCGGTTATAAAAAAAATTATGTTCTTCTCGGCACCATAAGAGACCATGTTCGAAAGAATAAAAGTATGAATGAAAAGAACTTTTTTTAAAATATTCATAAAGTCTTAACATTGATATTTGATAAGCATGAGTCAAGGGAGTCAGGCTAATTACGAGGATTATTCTGACTCGACCCTTTTCCTTTTTATGTGCATTAAAAAATTTTATGAGCAAAAAAACATGTCGTTGGGGAATTCTTGGATCTGCAGGGATAGCCCAAAAAAATTGGCAATCAATACGAAATGCAGAAAATGCTGAACTGGTCGCAGTGGCGAGTCGTGAGATTTCTAAATCTCAGGATTTTATTAACCGTTGCAGTTCCCAGGTGGTCCATGAAGTTACTCCAGAAGCGATGGGTAGTTATGATGAGCTTCTTGCCCGCGACGACATAGATGCGATCTATCTACCACTTCCCACAGGGTTACGGGCAGAATGGGCATTAAAAGTGGCGGCTGCAGGTAAACATTTATTAAGCGAAAAACCATGTGGTACGACAGTCGAGCAGGTTGAGGAAATTATAACTGCCTGTGATCTTGCGGGGGTTCAGTTTATGGACGGGGTTATGTTTATGCACAGTAATCGGTTAAACAGGATTAGAAAAGTTATGGAGGATGGCACCAGCATCGGTAAGCTTCGCCGTATTAATACTCAGTTTAGCTTTTGTGCACCTGATGAGTTTCTAACTGAAAATATTCGTATGCACAGTGATCTTGAACCGCATGGCTGCCTGGGTGACCTGGGGTGGTATACTCTCCGTTTTATTCTTTGGGCAATGAAGTATGAAAAACCAAAAGCGATAACTGGACGAATTTTGAATTCTTCTTCAAGATCAGATAGCCCCCGACCCGTCGCCGTTGAATTCACAGGTGAAGTTTTCTTTGATGGCGTGTCCGCCTCTTTCTATTGTTCCTTTTTGACTGAGCATCAACAGTTCGCTCATATCAGTGGAACCAAGGGAAATATAAGAGTCGATGATTTTGTTCTTCCTTACTATGGAAACCGAATTGGTTTTCTTTCATCAAATGCTTCCTTTGATTGTGATATCTGTGACTTTCGAATGGAACGGAAGGAAACCAGTCATCAAGTGGATGAATATGCAAGTAGTCATCGGAATGCTCAAGAGACGAATTTATTTCGTACTTTTTCGGACTTGGTTTTGGGAGGTCAGCCGGATCCTCACTGGCCAATGATTACCTTACTTACCCAGAGACTGTTGATGGCATCTATGGAGTCTGCTGCGAAAGGTGGAGCAGAGATCACTATTTGAGGATCAGTTAAATTCTTCTATGCGGAACTCTCTGGAAGATATAGCCCCATCGGGCATGAGATGGCAGCCGCTAGTCCCCTCAAAATTAAAAATTCGATTTCTGAAATTTGATTATCGTGTTCAGCAGTAGCTATGCAGGCAGAAAGAAATGTTCGTTTGGCTGAAGCACTCATTTTTTGCAAGCGGGGCAGGATTTTTTCCAATGCATCAATCCCGCAATGTTCAAGGGCAGGCATCGGGGACTGAGATTTTGGGCTCAATAGATTGATACCCTTTAGAAAAGCGGCCTCCGCATTTTTTTTATCACCTCCGTAATGAGCAAGTGTTCCGAGGAATTGAGCACATCTATCGAGGTTGGCAGTCAATCCAGCTGATCCGTGAGGATTGTGAGACTTTGCTTTTTCCTCCATGTTTAAATGATTGAAAATCACTTTTTGGATACTCCATTCAAAAAGGTCAACTCTCTGGTCCATCTTGATTAAACTGTCAACTACCTCGGAAAATCTCTCAAGTTGGCGAGAAGAAAGTTCCCGTAACGGGGAGGCACACTCCTCAATTAAGGCAAATTTTTCAAAACAGGAAATCGAGTTTAACAGGGAAAAGATTCTGAGTGTTAGAATATCGGTATCTGTTTCCAATCGGTTTTGGATAAAACTGACCTGTTGGTCTCGCATCGCTGGATCTACAGTATCCAAAAGAATTGCGAAAATAACGCATCGGGCACCGAAAGGTTCCTTGCAAAGATCGAGTAGAGTGGCAGGTATACCTGCTAAAAGTTGGCGGGCCTGTATGATATTATCGGGTGTGGGACCTGCAAATATATCAGCAAAGTTTTCAGAGACCCTCTTGGATGTGGCTTTGGATTGAGAAGAAGAAGATGTACCAGTCGCCCCTGCAAACCCCGAAATTTTTTCTGATTTTGGATCGATTTTTTCTACGATTTCATCTGTTTTTGGATACGAATCTTTCCAGTTAGGCTCAATTTTTTTAATACGTTGTTCGAGGGGTGGATGGGTTGCAAAAATACTGCTGAGGGCTGATCCGAAAAACATGTGGGAAAAATCACTTGCTGTTGCAGTCTCAAGTGTGGACCCAGTAGAGAATCCACCAATTCTTTTGAGTGCTCCGCTAATGCCTTCTGGATTGCGGGTAAACTGAACTGCGGATGCATCCGCGAGAAATTCTCTTTGTCTACTGACCGCTGCCCGGATTAAAGATCCAAAAAAGCCACCAACTAATCCAAGAAGTAAAAGAGCAAGTCCAAGAACCAGCAATGCGGCAGTTCCATCATCTTTCTTTCTTCTTCCTCCACCGGAGAGGGCAGCCACACGCATGAGGATTTGTCCGATTCTTGATAGGAATACGATCCCGAATATTAAACCGGTAAGTTTGATGTTTAATCGCATATCTCCGTTGAGGATGTGGCTGAATTCATGGGCGACTACTCCTTGAAGTTGGTCACGATTTAATTTTTCTGCACAACCTCGGGTAATTCCAATTACCGCGTTGTTTGCAGAATACCCCGCCGCAAATGCATTGATTCCTTTTTCTTCCATGAGATATACAGGCGGTACGGGAGTTCCAGATGCAATCGCCATTTCCTCCACGATATTAAGAATTCTACGCTTTTGAGGATCTTTGGTATTGGAAGAGATGAGGTGCCCACCGAGAGATTCTGCCACAACAGATCCTCCAGAAGAGAGGGATGCAATTCGACCAATACTTGCCAAGGCAACCACGCCAACGGTTCCTCCACCGGTCAGCCAAAAAAGCTCCCAACTAGGCTCGGAAAAATAACTGAGTAAAAAGAAGACGGAGAGTGCAATGCTGATGACTGCGAGACAGAAAAGTAAAACAAGCCATTTTGAACGCTTTCGTGCTTGATCTTGTTCCGAGAAGAAGTCCATTGAGCAGATGCCTGGGCACTAATATAAAAGATTAAAACTGGACTTTTGGTGCTTCCTTAATTTTTTCAGTCTCGAATTCTAGAAGGGTGGCGTCTTGTCCATGTCCAAACATGCCTGCAAAAAATACGGGGGGGAAAGTCTGCTTGTATGTATTATAAGTGGTCACGGAATCGTTGAATGCTTGCCTGGAGAAAGCGACCTTATTTTCCGTACTGCTTAATTCCTCCTGTAAATTTGCCATATTTTGATTGGCTTTGAGGTCAGGGTAGCTTTCGGAAAGTGCGAAGATTCTGCCAAGAGCTCCGCCAAGCATGCCTTCCGCTCCCGCAAGTCCCGCCATGGCTGATGCATCACCGGGATTTTGTGATGCAGTTTGCAGACTGCTCTGTGCCTGATTACGAGCCTGGATAACCGCTTCTAAAGTTTCCTTTTCATGAGCCATGTATCCTTTAACTGTTTCAATCAAGTTGGGAATCAGGTCATAGCGTCTTTGTAATTGCACTTCAATTTGAGAGAACGCATTTTCAAACCGATTTTTTAAAGTAACTAGTTTGTTGTAAACACCAATGATAGCGAAAATAATAAACAGGCCTAATATGCCTATAACGATAAGTGTAATAACGGTAGATGTCATGAGATTATGTATATAATAATTTCTTACATAAATGGTAGAAATTTTATTCATTAGCAAGGATCAAGAAATTCTATCATTTCCGGACTGTCTGAAATTACTTCTTTGATTCTTCGCTTTAAAACTGATGAAGATTAATCAACAGAGATATTATAATTTTTATGAACGGTTACTTTCAATTTAATCTATTCCTTTTTATTTTCAGCATAGGGTTCGTCCATGCTAATCAATCAAAACCAAATGTCATTCTTGTTTACACCGATGATCAGGGAAGCGTGGGTGCTGGATGTTACGGTGCAAAGGATTTGTATACACCTACTATCGACCGATTGGCGGAGATTGGTATTCGATTTACCAATATATATGCACCTTCTGCAATATGTTCGGCTTCACGGGCAGGTTTGTTAACTGGTCGGATCCCGGCAAGAGCAGGTGTCCCTGCCAATGTCAGTTCATCTAGAGGGAAACCGGGGATGCCCAGTTCTGAGATCACTCTTGCGGAAAAATGGATATAGCACTGGTCATATACGAAAGTGGCACCTAGGCTTTACTCCCGAGACTATGCCGAATGGACAGGGTTTTGATTATTCTTTCGGACATATGGGAGGTTGTATTGATAATTACAGTCATTTTTTTACTGGTCTGGTCCGAATCGCCATGACCTTTGGAGGCAAGGTACGGAAATTTGGAGAGATGGGGAATATTTTGGAGACTTAATGGTTTCCGAGTGTAATTCTTTTATTTCAAAAAATAAATCCACTCCCTTTTTTATTTATTGGGCGATCAATTGGCCGCACTATCCATTACAGGCAACAAATAAATGGCGTGAAAAATTTCAGGACATGGCCCATCCAAGGGATAAATATGCGGCGTTTATGAGTACGACCGATGAATTGATAGGCCAGGTGCTTAGTCATCTTACGGAAGAGGGCTTACGGGAAAATACCATTTTTATCTTTCAGTCTGATCATGGGCATAGTGTGGAGGATCGTACTTTTGGCGGTGGTGTGAGTGCCGGTACTTACCGTGGGCATAAGGGCAATTTATTTGAAGGTGGGATTAAAGTACCATCAGTGGTTTCGTGGCCTGCAGAAATTACCAAGGGTGAGACAAGAGATCAGTTTGTAACCGGTACTGACTGGTGGCTAACCCTTGCCGAATGGACTGGGGCAAAGATTCCTGAAGGTCATAGATTAGATGGTAAATCAATATCTGAAGTCGTGCATGATTCTAAATCTGAATCCCCCCACAAACGATACTACTGGCAACTTGGTAATCAGAATGGGCAATGGGTGATGAGGGAAGGAGATTGGAAATTATACGCGAATGCTAGGGAGAACATTCGTCCAGATGACATTCCCGAAATGAACAGACAGGATAAGAAATTATTTCTTGTAAATTTGAGGGAAGATTCAGGAGAAAAAAGAAACTGGGCAGCAGAATATCCGGACAGAGTTCAAACTCTCATAAAACTGGCAAAAGCGAACCAAGATGAACTGGTGAATTTTATGAAGTAAAACTGTTCGTGTTTTTTTTCAAAACATAATAATTATCAAATTTAAGATATAGACCCTTGTATGAAAAATTATTTCCTTCTCCTTGTATTTCTTCACTTCATCAGCACGGTTTTAGCTAAAAAGCCAAATATAGTCTTCTTCTTTACAGATGATCAGACTTCAAGCGTGCTTGGATGCTACGGGCACCCTTTGGTGGAGACTCCCCATATTGATCGATTAGCAAAAGAGGGAACCCGTTTCGAAAATGCGTTTGTGAGTCAATCGATTTGCTGGGTTAGTCGGACGACTATTCTTACAGGCTTAACTGGACGTAGTTATGGCGTGCCTGGAAATCATGATATGGCTAAGCCGGAAGCAGTGGATAAATTGTATGTTGATTATCTAAGGGACGCGGGATACCGGACTGGTTTTGCAGGGAAGTGGCATGCAAAAATGCCCAAAGGATGGAAAGCTCAGGATCATTTTGATGAGTTTCATCCAATTGGTAGAAATCCGTTTTATAAAAAACAGGAGGATGGAACCCTTCGCCATGAAACGGAACTGATCGTGGATCGGGGGATCGAATTTATTGAAGCTCAGCCTAAGGATAAACCGTTTGCCATGAATATGTGGTTTAATGCGTGCCATGCTGAAGATGGTGACCGGCGTCCAGGAATTGGACATTTCCCCTGGCCCCGAACGATGGATGGAATGTATGAGGATGATGAGATTACTTCTCCGCGATTGAATGATCCGACGATTTTTGAAAAACAACCAGACTTTTTGAAGACAACTATTAATCGGGAACGATTTTTTTGGCGTTGGAATACAGATGAACGCTATCGAACCAATATGCGGGCTTACTTCCGAATGGTCAGTGGAATTGATAATGCAGTTGGTCGGTTTCTGAAAGCATTGGAAAAACAAGGATTAGCTGAAAATACCATTATTGTTTACACCGCAGATAACGGATATCACATGGGGAATCGCGGATTTGCCGGTAAATGGTCACACTATGAAGAATCACTCCGTGTTCCGATGGTCGTGTATGATCCACGGGTTAAAGGAAAAGCCCGTGGACAGGTCCGGCAGGAATCTGTTTTGAATCTCGATCTTCCATCGACTTTTCTTTCTTGGGCAGGGGTAGAAATTCCGAAAAGATACCAGGGTAAAACTTTTGCAAAATTAATTTCTGATTCAAATCCATCATCTTGGCGTGAATATACATTTCACGAACACTTTGCGGTGCGCCATCGAATTCCTGCATTTGAAGGGATACGAGGTGGGCGTTATAAGTATGTTCGCTATGTAGATGAAAAAAATTACGAATTCCTGCATGATTTAAAAATCGATCCTGATGAACTGACCAACTTGGCAAGTAATCCCAAGTATTTGGAAACTCTCAAGCAAATGAGGGGATTGACGGATCGACGAGTTAAGGAACTGGGAGGTCCCTTATCTCCTATGAAACAACCTTTTTCCAGATCAACGGACCCACATCCGGTTTCTGCGGCCAAAGTGGCCAATCGCCCTAGTGTTGATGGTTTCGCCAATCTGATAGCACCCGGAAACCGAATCCGTAACTGGTCGGGAGATTCAAAATATTGGTCCAAGCAAGATGGGGTGCTGATCGGACGAACGGATGGTTCTTTGAAAATGAATCGTTTTATTACCTGGAAGGCATCTACAGTTAGAAATTTTGATCTTCGGGTAAAAGTTCGAATTACGGAGGGAGGGAACAGCGGTATTCAATACCGTGGACTTTCCCGAGCAGATATCGGACTCGATGTGGTAACTGGATATCAATGTGATGTGGTAGCTAATCAGTCTAAATACAATGGTATGCTGTATGAGGAGCGAGGGAGGCGAATTCTTTCCCATACCGGTGAGAAAGTCATTGTTGATCCATCTGGACAACCCTGGGTCGTTGGAGCTTTTGAGGTGAAAGAGTTTACTTCAGGGGAATGGCATGACTACCGGGTGTTAGTGGAAGCAAATCATCACCGTCACTGGATAAACGGACATCCAACAGCAGATCTGATCGATTTAGACAAAAAAGGACGCTCGATGGAAGGTGTACTTGCTATGCAGGTACACAAAGGTCCACCGATGATAATTGAGTTTAAAGAAATGAAAATTAAACACCTTGCTGATAATTTACCTCTACTCTCTGTAAAACAGCACCTGATCCCAAAGGGTTCAAAAGGGGTGCGCCCCCAAGGGAGGTTGCCAGATGGTTGGAAACCTCCGGTATATTAGTTTGTTTTTTTAGAAGGTTGTAATGAAAAGTAAACTGACACTTCCTACTCTTTTTTTTGGAGTTTTTGCTCTTATCATAATTGGGCTTGGAGTTCGAAAGTATCTGGAGAATCAGGCAGCGATTGCAAAATGGGATATTGATCATGCTGAGGAAACGGAAGAAATTCGTAAAATGTTCGAAGGAGTTAAGTGATTTTTCCACTTTTAAAATAAGCGGTTGCGAATAACTCTTGCTTGGCAATTATCAACTTCCACTTAGTGGTATTTGCATATGGATGCGAAAGAAGAAGTTCTCCACTTATTTGAAAAAACGGGTGCCTTGTTGAAAGGTCATTTTGTGCTACGTTCCGGTTTACATAGCGGACATTTTTTTCAATGTGCACAGGTTTGCCAAGATATGGCAGCTGTTACCCGTATGGCAGAACTGACTTTGGATAAAGTTGCAGAGTTTGAATATGAAACCGTGGTTGCCCCCGCGATGGGAGGTTTAGTAATTGGTCAGGAAATTGCCCGGCAAGCTGCTAAGCGATATATTTTTCTTGAAAAACAAGACGGTGATCTTGCTCTGCGCAGGGGGTTTAAAATTCGCAAGGGGGAAAAGGTTTTAATCACTGAAGATGTGGTTACACGGGGAGGTCGCGTGGAGGAAGCTTTGAAAATCGTTAGAGATCAGGGAGGAATCCCAGTTGCGGTAACCGTTATTGTTGATCGTAGTGGAGGTGCCCCGGATTTCGGCACCCCTTTTATGAGCTTGGCTGAGTTATCCTTCCCTACTTATCAAGCAGATCAATTACCCCTTGAACTTGCCGATATACCCATCACCAAACCGGGTAGTTAATCTAAAGAATTCCTTTAGAAAAAGTAAATTTGTAAGGTGTTTATCTCTAGGGGGGGGATGCCGGGTGGCACAGACCGAAAGTTATCTTTGCGGCTAGAGTATTGGTTTTAACCAATTTTTCCAACGATCGTAACCAGCTTGATTCACATGAAGATTATCTGAGTCCCAAAGTCCTGGATAAAAAGTTAAATTTGGTCGAAGTAGGGTGGGGGTAAGATCGACGAAATATAATTGTGGGTCCTGCAGGCATTTATTCTTTATTCTTAGATTAAGGGCCTGATAAGTTTGCCACTTTGAAATACGTTTTGGTGATGGTTTGCAGGATAGATAAATAAGTGAAGTGCTGGGTAAATCTTTTTGGATTCGGATCCATAAAGTATGGAAGTCGTGGAATACTTGCTTTACTGATTTCCCTGACCATAAATCATTTTCTCCGCAATAGAGAACGATACTCTTTGGTCGGTAGGTAAGAAATAGTTCATCGTAAAAGTGTAGTACATCCGAGATGTGTGCTCCTCCAAATCCTCGGTTAAGTAAATTAACCTGAGGAAAGTCAGAGGATAATGAATACCATCTTCTTATACTGGAACTTCCGGTAAAAAGAGTGAGGTTGGTGAATTTAGATTTCTGTTTATTATCCTCCTGATTAAATCTTATGAAACTATCTTTAAATCTTTCCGCTTCAGGATTCTTGGATTTTGCAAACAGGTTTGGCTCCCAAAAGGTAGAGCAGGTAATCATCAATAGGAGCAATTTTGGATTAGTATTCATAATGGGCTATCAAAATAAGGTATGAGCAAATAGTAATTTCCAAGTATGTCCGTTTCAACTTATATTACTTTTATCGTTTGAATTATTTCTCTAATCCCTAATGATGGCAAATATGAAACTCTACCGGTCAATTGATGGCGTTATTTTAGAAAATGAAAAAGTTTTCAAATCAATCCAAATTGACACCTCGTGGAATGATTTTATTGATCGTGAGAATTTACATAGTGCATTAATGAGTTCATGGAAAGAAGGGCAGGTTTTACATGATGGTTTAGACGAAAACCGTCTATTGGCGCCGATTGGATCTCAGGAAATTTGGGCAGCAGGAGTGACTTATCATTCTAGTAGGTTGGCAAGAATGGAAGAATCCAAGGATGCAGGTGGCGGTGACTTTTATAGTCGAGTTTATGGAGCGGATCGTCCGGAAATTTTTTTCAAGGCAACACCTGCACGGACGGTGGGACCGGGAAAGGAGTTCCGTATTCGAAAAGATTCGACTTGGGATGTTCCGGAACCTGAACTTACCTTATTTGTAACATCTTCAGGTAAGATAGTAGGATATACGGTCGGTAATGATGTGTCATCTCGCAGCATTGAAGGCGAAAACCCCCTCTATCTTCCGCAAGCCAAGACATTTGATAGGTGTGCCTGCCTCGGTCCCTGCTTATATGTACCGGAGGAGCCTTTGTCTTCGAAAACGAAAATTGAAATGACGATTGAACGGTCTGGATCGGAAGTCTTTTCTGATCAGACCAGTCTTGAACAAATGAAACGTTCTCCGGAAGAACTTGTAAGTTTTTTGTTTCGAGAAACTTCATTTCCTGGTGGGGTTTTTCTGATGACAGGAACAGGAATCGTGCCCGGAACAGATTTTACTTTAATGGCCGAGGATAAAGTTTCTATAGAGATCGAAAACATTGGTACATTGATAAATTTTGTTGGTCATTGAATGACTGTAATTTAAAACTTCTACATTAAAAATATGGAAAGCTCACTAATTGGATACTCTCGAGGCGATGCCAGTGCCAAAACCTTTCAGGCAACCAACCCGGCCAATGGCGAGGAATTGCCCATAAACTATGCCATGGCTTCGGAGGAAGAGGTTATGGATGCTTGCCGTCTAGCTAATCAGGCATCGATTCCATTGTCTCAGGTTAGTGGTGCTGAGAAAGCTGTATTTTTACGAACCCTTGCAGATGGAATTGCAGCAATCGTTGAAAATTTAGTTCCGGTGATGACTGCGGAGACTGGTTTGCCAGAGCCTCGTGTTCGAGCAGAAACCGGCAGGACTTGTGGGCAGCTAAGAATGTTTGCAAAATTAGTAGAAGAAGGACACTGGGTAGACGCCCGTATCGATCGCGCTCAACCCAATCGTGAACCATTGCCAAAGCCTGATTTGCGTGCGATGTTAAGACCAATCGGTCCGGTGGCCGTTTTTTGTGCGAGTAATTTCCCTTTGGCTTTCTCGGTTGCAGGTGGGGACTCTGCATCTGCATGGGCCGCAGGTTGCCCGGTCATTGTAAAGGCCCATCACGCACATCCTGGAACCGCACTTTTGGTAGGTCAGGTGGTAGTCAATACTCTTAAGAAATGTGAGTGGCCAGAAGGTGCTTTTTCCTTGTTGTTTGGTGAGGGTAGGTCGGTCGGACAGTCCTTGGTGAAGAATGCTCAAATCAAGGCGGTCGGGTTTACAGGATCGAGAGCAGGTGGCCGAGCGTTGTTTGATCTGGCGAATGCGAGAGAAGAACCCATCCCTGTTTTTGCAGAGATGAGTAGTGTGAATCCTGTCTTTCTCCTCCCGGGGATGAATCGTGAGCGGATCGAAGAGTTTACCACGGGACTTATGGGTTCAGCGACCTTGGGGGTTGGACAATTTTGTACCAATCCTGGCATTGTATTTCATCCTGGTGGTGAGTTTGGAGATAAATTAATCTCTGCTTATGTTAAAAAAATGAAAAGTGTGGATTCAAGCCCGATGCTTCATCAAGGGATTTGCGAATCATATGAACAAGGCTTATCAAGTTTGGCTAGTTGCGAGGGAGTGAAGGTTGAGTATAGATTTGAAAGCGAAGGTAAGGGTAGTTATGCTGGACCCAGCGTGTTAAGTACCTCAATCGATGATTTTTCAAGAGATTCTTCGATGATGGAAGAAGTGTTTGGTCCATCCACTTTGCTTGTATCTTATGAATCCGGGGAACAGTTACTCGATTTGGTTCAACACCTTGAGGGTCAGCTAACCGTTTCTATTTTTGGAGAGAAGCAAGATCTCAAATTACATGAATTACTGATCGATCACCTTGAATTGAAAGCAGGTCGAATTCTTTTCAATCAATTTCCCACAGGGGTTGAAGTTTGTGGTGCAATCGTCCACGGTGGTCCTTATCCTGCGACCACTGATGGTCGGTCAACTTCTGTTGGTACAGGAGCGGTTTTACGTTTTGCCCGGCCGGTTTGTTATCAAGGGTTTCCGGATGATTGGTTGCCTGCAGAACTAAAGGAAAAAAACCCATTGGCTATAAATCGGTGTGAAGTCTAAGCAAGTTTATCTGGTTATCTTTTTTCTGCTTGTCCAGACAGTCTGGTCAGTGGATCGTCCTTTACTTCAAAAAGGGCATTTGCAGGGGATTCTGGTATCCAAGGGTGAGTTTTGGATCGAGGTTAAAGATGATAAAGGATATGCCCATCGCTATCTTGCACCATGGCAGGGATTGGGTCCATCTCGGGGTGGTGGTTTTAACCGGGCTATGCTTAGTCGTTTCGAAGAGGTGATTGTCGGAAACCGTGTTTCTCTAAGTTGGCATTGGGATGGGCATTTACGGGCAAATGAAATTGAGATTCTTCGACCTTCAAAAACGAGTGGTATGTTCGAGGGCTATCTGCTTGAGATTGGAGATCGTTGGATTGATGTACAAAATTCAGATGAACAAATTCCGTGGCGCTTCTATTTGCCCTGGGTTGGTGGATATCCTGAAAATGGGGGAGGGTATGATCATCAGGTAATCGAACCTTTGCGGGAGCACAAACCAACAGACCCAATCCTTTTCGAATGGAATTATCAATTGCGTCCCCGGATCACCCGTTTGGTGACCCGTGAAGAAATTTCTTTTAAGCCTTTTTATGAATTAGAGCATGTCCCACCATGGTTGGGACCTCCTGGAGGTGTAAAAGATTCATTCAAAACTAAACCCGTCAATCCATTTGATATGCTCAACGACAAGAAGCCTAACCCATTTGATTCGGTGGCACCTCCCGGGGGTACCTTAAATCCGTTTGATGCTGTCGAACCCAAGCCGCCAAGTGGGGCAAATCCTTTTGACAGCGTTCCTAAGAATGGAGGTACGGTTAATCCATTTGAACAGTCTGCACCAACAACAAACCCATTTGATTCAGCAATGCCTACTCAAAGTCCTTTTGATCAAGTTGCACCCAAGGATGCAAGTCCTTCCAACCCATTTGATGGAGTTCCCCCAAGTTCAAATCCAAACAATGCTACTAAGGGAAAGTCTCCGGGCATAAACCCTTTCGATTCGCTCGAACCCTAGATATTAAAAGGAGAATTTATTAAATCCCAAAGCGAGACATTTCATCCTGTACTCGTAGGGAAAGTTGGCTTCCATTGCGAAGTAACCAATCGGCTTCTCTTGCAAATCCATCGTTCCAGGTTCTACGAATTCTAGTGCGACGGGCATTAATTCGCTCATCAAGAGGAATTACTTCAACATTTTCGCGGCTGCTCCATAGAATATCAACGATAACATTTTCCGAATCAAGCCCGATAACTTCAACCGCTCCTCCTTTTTTCTCGTAATATGAAAGGTTGGGGTCTCCGCTTAAATCTAAGGCTTGCACAAGCTTTACTGCAGATGGTTTTGCTTTACGGGTGAAGTATTCGTACTTGGGCTCAAACCGATCAGGTAGGAGATATCCATCCATATTCCGGATTGCAAATTTATTTATATGAGTAGACCAGATAGGGACAATCTCGTTCCCCTTGTCATCCAAAGTGTATACATATGCCGGCAAATTCTTAGGGTTCCGGTACGCTGGTATTTTGGCTATTTCATAAGATGCTTGGTCAATAGCTTCAGAAAAACCTAGTTCGTTGGGTTGAAAAACCTCTTCCAGTCTTCCGAGTACGGGTAAGACAACGCCAAGTCCAGATGTACGAGGGAAGTATCGAAATTGTTGTTTAGATAACAAGCCTTCTTCATTAAAAGACCCTTCTTCTTTAATAAGTTCCTTTAAGCTGAGATTTTTTCCACGTGGGTGAATATAGGCCTGGTAGGAACCATTTGGGTTCCCATTTTTAAAATGGGTTTTAAGGCGAAGATGATTTTTAACTTTTAATTCTCCGGGCTTCAGATCTTTTTTGTCTAGTTCTGCTTTGTATCGAAAAAGATCGTGATTGGAAGCAGGGTAGTAAAGAGAGAAGTTGCCATCCAATTCTCCCATTCCATATGTTTTTTCATAAACGATCTCACCAATTTTACCGTAGGCAATGAAGAGTCCATTTTTCTTACCTTTTGTGTAGTAACCGGAGACCAGTGGAAGTTTATTTTTTTGCCAAAAGGTAAAAGGCCCATCTTTTAATCCGTTTAAAAATGAAATGCTGTAGTGTTTGTTACCATTTTTATAATCATTGACAATGTATGCTTCCTCATCAGCACCGAAGGGTTCATTGCTTTCTATTTGGTAAAGAATGAGGCTCCCATTATCATCTTTTCGATATTCAACATCATCAGGGCCTAGTTTTTTCTCGGTGCAGGCAAAAGACAAGAAGAGACAAAGCCATGAGATAAGGGCATGCTTAGTGAAATTTTTGCAACGGTGCGTATTCATAGATCTGAAGCTTAATCTAAGCGTGAGATGAACATTATCGCAATGGAAAACTCAAGGAGTACGAGTGCGGACTTGTTCGGCTATTTCCAGGATGTCTTTAGCTGGAAGGGTTACGACAGCAGACGGTCTTCCGCGTTCCATTTTATAAACTACTATACCTAACCATATTCCTTCTTTGTTAAATACAGGCGTACCCGGAGTAGTGTTCTCAATTACATAATACTGGCGGGGTTTCTCGATAACTGCATTTAC
>Ga0233432_10001328_pt1 | contig 23869 bp, 17 predicted proteins | sample SI_122_August201_6_FD_179870 | JGI IMG/M metagenome (GOLD analysis project Ga0233432, IMG submission 179870) | Seawater microbial communities from Saanich Inlet, British Columbia, Canada - SI_122_August2016_10_MG | ecosystem: Environmental > Aquatic > Marine > Inlet | place: Canada: British... | reverse complement strand
GTCCGCCACCCATGCCTTTCCCAACATAATCGTTAGCTTCGCCATGCAGAGTGAGGTTGACCCCTGGCGCTAAATAAGCACCAAAACTCTGGCCACATGTTCCTGTCAGGCGTATGTCGATTGTTCCCTCGGGCAAACCTTCATCGCCATATTTTGCCGCAATCTTACCTGACAGCATTGTTCCCACTGTACGATTTGTGTTATTGATTGCCAAGTCGAGTTCTACTTTTTCTCCCCTCTCTATGGCAGGAGCACATTCTTTGATCAACCTTTGATCGAGTATAGAAGCCAAATTATGATCCTGCGCGTCAACACAGTGCGAAGCAGAACCATTTGGTGCTTCAACTCTGTATAGGAGACGACTCAAGTCAATTCCCTGTGACTTCCAATGCTTTCTGTCTTCATCCACCTCAAGCACTTCGGTGTGACCGATCATTTCATTGATGGAACGAAACCCTAGCTCTGCCATCACTTCACGGACTTCAGTTGCTAAAAAGGTAAAGTAATTGACGACATGAGCTGGTTGGCCTTTGAAATATTGGATCAAGCGCTTGTCTTGAGTCGCTATGCCAACGGGGCATGTATTCATGTGACACTTTCGCATCATAATGCACCCCATTGCAATAAGAGCCACCGTGGCGAATCCATATTCTTCAGCACCAAGAAGGGCTGCTATCACAACATCACGACCGGTTCTCATTTGGCCGTCGGCCTGAACTCGAATTCGACTTCGTAGGTTATTTAAGACCAATGTTTGATGAGTTTCTGCCAAACCTAACTCCCATGGCCCACCAGCTTGTTTGATTGATGAAATAGGAGACGCTCCTGTCCCACCATCGTGTCCAGCAATCGTCACTACTTCGGCATGAGCTTTAGCCACACCAGCTGCAACGGTTCCTACGCCAACTTCTGCCACTAGTTTAACATTAATATCTGCTGCAGGATTACTATTCTTCAAGTCATAGATGAGCTGAGCAAGGTCTTCAATTGAATAAATATCATGATGTGGAGGGGGTGAGATTAATGACACACCAGGAACTGAATGCCTAAGTGTAGCAATGTAGTCATCTACCTTATGACCTGGCAACTGGCCACCCTCACCTGGCTTTGCTCCTTGGGAAATCTTGATTTGAATCTCACGAGCATGTGCCAAATAATTTGGGGTGACTCCAAAACGCCCAGATGCAACTTGCTTAATAGCAGAGCATCTATCCCCAGCCGAGTCAGGGGTGAAACGCCTTACATCTTCCCCACCTTCTCCAGTGTTTGATTTTCCTCCGACCTCATTCATCGCCAAGGCCAATGTTTCGTGAGCTTCTGGAGAGATCGAGCCAAGGCTCATAGCTCCAGTACAGAAACGCTTCACAATACTAGTGATTGGCTCCACCTCATCTAGAGGAATCCCTTTACGATCAGATTTAAACTTGAGAAGACCACGAACAGTCGAGAGAAAGTAACTCTGATCATCAATCTTTTTTGAGAATTTCTTGAAGGCATCATAACTTCCCGTTCGTACCGCGTGCTGTAGCAAACCAATGGCCTCAGGGTTCATCAGGTGATGTTCTCCTGTAGGTCGCCATTTATGTTCTCCGCCCCAATCTAATTGCCGGTTAGGGTCTGGTTGTGGCTCAAAAGCAGAACGATGCTTCGTCAAAGTACTTTGACAGATTTCGTCTAATCCCATCCCTTCAATTTGAGATACCGTTCCCGTAAAGAACTCGTCGACTAATTCTTGAGAGAAACCAATGATTTCAAAAATTTGAGCTCCACGGTAGCTACGCAATGTGGAGATCCCCATTTTCGACATAATTTTGAGAATCCCTTTATTGACGGCCTTGATGTAGTTCCGGTCATAAATGGCACCAATGTCTTCAAAGTCATCTTCGTTTGCATTTTGCGAAGGCGGCAGAACTCCACGGTCTCGAAGATCTCTAATCGAATCAAATACTAGGTAAGGATTGATCGCCGACGCTCCATAACCTAGAAGCACAGCCATATCGTGAACAAGGCAAGACTCACCTGATTCAACAATCAGACCAACGCTTCCTCGCAAATCATTGCGAATGAGATAATGATGTAATCCAGAGACAGCTAGCATTGCTGGTATTGGAGCCATCTTTTCATTCATTTCACGGTCAGAAAGAATGATCGCATTGGCTCCTTCCCTGATTTTTTCAGCTGCTGTAGCAAAAAGTTCATCAATACTTTTCCTCAGCCCTTCTACACCACCATCAGCAGGAAAAAGAATCGGGAGGGTCACTCCACGAATTGTATCAGTTTTTGCTTGGGCAATAACTTCTAATTCGTAATTATTGAGAATTGGTTGCTCCAAGCGCAATTGGCGACAAAATTCTGGGCCATCCTCAAAAACATTCCAAGGAGCTCCAATGTAGGTCGGTAGTCCCATCACAAGCTCTTCTCTGATTGGATCTATTGGTGGATTTGTGACCTGTGCAAATCGCTGACGGAAAAACTGATAGAGAGATTTAGGGAGTCGAGACAGCACAGACAGAGGCGCATCGTTACCCATTGATCCGACTGGGTCCATTCCGTTTTGAGACATTTCGCCAATCTGATGACGCAATGTTTCCTCTGTGTAACCAAAAGCTCTTTGAAACTTTTTCAGGTCACCCCTTAGAGGCTTAGGCGGAGTCACCGGATCAGGAAGGTCTTCCATTTCAATCAGACCATCTTCCAGCCACTTACGGTATGGTTGATTATTTATAAAACTTGACTTGATCTCGTCATCTTCAATGAAGACACCCTTCTCCATGTCGACAAGAATCATTTTTCCAGGCCAAAGTCGACTCTTGTAACGGATTTCACTCTCTTTAAGAGGAAGAGTTCCCGATTCTGAAGCGAATACAATTCGGTCATCATGAGTGATGGAGAATCTTGCAGGGCGAAGTCCATTTCTATCTAAAATAGCTGCTATTTGATTACCGTCACAAGCAGCAATCGTCGCAGGTCCATCCCAAGGTTCCATCACATTAGCTTGATATTGATAGAAACTCTTGAGGTCCATGTTCATATGCTTTCTACTGCCCCACGCTTCTGGAACCATCATGGCCAAGATCTGAGATAGAGGTCGGCCCGTGTGAAGCATGAGCTCAAATGCACAATCAAAGGAGGCCGAATCAGACATCGCTGGAGGTATGATTGGTCTAATATCCTCCATCGCTTCACCTGGAAACGAGTCACTCTCCATCAAGTACTCCCGAGCTCGCATCATATTGATGTTGCCTTCGATCGTATTGAATTCTCCATTGTGCGCCATGTAGCGAAATGGATGGGCCAACTTCCAGATAGGAAATGTGTTGGTCGAGAATCGTTGATGAACAAGTGCTACCGAAGAAGCCATACTCTCATCCTTGAGATCTTTATAATAAAGCTCAAGCTGGTAAGAGAGGAACATACCTTTGTAGACAATTACTTTCGAAGAAAGAGAGCTGAAATAAAAAGCTTCTTTTTCTGGATAGTCCTCGCTAAAGGCCAACTTCTCAGCCCTCTTCCTAGCTCGATAAAGAACACTTTCAAAGCTTTTCTTTGATTGGTCTCCCAGACCAATCAAAATTTGATAGACATCGGGCTCAGACTCTAACGCACCCTCTCCTAAATCAGAGTTGTCGACATCAAGTTTTCTCCAGCTAAGAACTTCAAGTCCGCAGTAAACCATCGCTTCGTCGGCAATTTTCTTTAGAGATTTTGATGGTCCTTCTTCTTTTGGTAAAAAGAGGTTTCCACAGGCATATTCTCCCTTATCAGGAAGTAAATCACCATGAATCCCCTTCAAGAAGTCGTGAGGCATTTGCATTAAAATCCCAGCGCCATCACCCGTTTTAGGGTCTGCTCCAGAAGCACCGCGATGCTCTAGATTACAAAGCATCGAGAGTCCGTCTTTGACGATTCTTCTTGAAGCCCTTCCTTTAATATCGGCCACGAAAGCCACCCCACAGGCGTCTTTTTCGAAGCGTGGGTCGTAAAGTCCTTGTCGAGGAGGAAGGGAGTATTTTGATTTGCGCATAAACCTTGAATTCAAGGGCTAAATATCCATTTCTGGCGGGCTGCGCAGGCTAATGGAAGGCCGGATTGTGCCAGATGTAGATAGAGCGGTCATCCACCCTCTAAAACACCCTTTTATATACGACTATCCGTGAGGGTCACCATTCTCCCTTCCACATATCTAGACCAGAAGATTTGAAGGCTTTCTAAAATCACCACCCCTTGGCTTTCCAGATTCTCTCCCTGAGAAAACAACTGGGACCGAACCTCATCAAGCTGGGCCTCAAGTCGAGATTTTGCCTTTGAAGCTTTAAAATCAGCTCCCAATTTCTCCCTATCATCGACATATCGAAGACGAAGGCCTGACCAATCCAAGTCCAACTCCTCCATCATAAGGAATAGAGGGGTCGTCATCGTGTTCTTCACAAGGTCATTTCCAGCAGGCTTACCCAAATCTCCTTGGGTACCAGCAATATCCAAGAGGTCGTCAGCCAACTGAAAACCCAAACCACAAAGGTAACCACACTCTTTCGCCAGTGGCATTTGTTCCTGAAACCGCATATAATCCAAAGCCAAGGGCGCCTGAGTACAATAAGAAAACAAAGCTCCTGTCTTACCCCTAGCTGCTTGCTCTAAAAGCCCCAACGAAGGCGAAGAATCACTCCAAGTCAGCATAAGGTCTTGAATGCTCTCTCCTCTACAAGTATCTTCGACTTGCTCTGTAAAAATCTTGGCACTCGCCTCGGGCTGAGTCCGCTGGATTTGACGAATCGATGCACTAAAAAGAAAATCTCCACAAAGAATCGCTGCTCGATCACCCTTTTGACTTCGCAAATTAGCTCGATCTCTCCTCAGGTCAGCGTCATCAATAACATCATCGTGAATGAGTGTTGCCAGATGAACTAACTCTAGGCCCACGGCCGCTTCTTCTGCCGCAGCAAGATCAACCCCATTATCCGAAGCGATCTTTAGCAACATCCGCCCTCGACTAAACTTAGCCCGCTGCAAATCCCCCAACATAGGGAAGATTTCTTTAAGAACGGGGTCCGCCCCTAGGAGGAGGGATAGTTTTTCCCTCAGGCGCTGGGCCGGGTCTTCCAAGAAGGAATCTAGATCAGGTCAGTTTGGGGAACCCTACCTTGGAGCTGCTCTCGTTCAAGAAAACGATAGAAGGTCGCGCGACCCACTCCAAGAATTTTTGCCGCCTTGGTTCGGTTTCCACCAGACTGCTTAAGAGATGCTTCCACACGATCCCAACTGAGTCGGTCCAGCCCTCGAGTCCCTTCCATTGGCTGCAAGACAGGCTCATCACGACTTTCAACGAAAGAGATATATCCTCCAAGTCCTCGGTCACGAGAAAGAGACTTAAACGTTCCAGCAACACTAACGACCTCTTTATCCATGCGTTTCAAACGAAGTTCGACTTCGCGAAAAGCAACCCCTTCATCAGTGATGGCTAGAGCATGACGACTAACGGTGTCATCTACAAACAGAAAGTGTAAAGGCTTACCAATCAGTGTCTTCTCATCATATCCAGAAAGATTGATGCACTGCTGGTTAACGGAGATGATCAATTCTTCGCGATTAAAACGAATAACTCCTTGTGATGGATCATTCAGCAGGTCGTGAAGCTGATTTCCCATTTTGTAAAAAGCATCCAAATAGCCATACTCAAAAAGGTGTGTCAATCGCTCACTCAATTCATCTCTCGTCGCTCTCAGGCTGTCTTGGATCTTGTGAGGTGAGGAACCTTTTTTCACCGGTGTCTCGATGGGCCAGAAAAGAATCGCTGGGTAACCAGGGAACGAGATCAGCTTTCTGCGGAAAGTCTTACAAAGCATGATCACGATATCATAAACTTCTTGTGAGGTGTTTTCAGACACATGAATATTGTCTGGCACATATGGAATATCATTCTCATCCAAAATAGACTGCATCTGGTGATCAATTGGATCAAAAGCTGTCTTGGTTTGGTAGATATCAGCTCTTCCCTGGGCAAGGTGATGAGCCACCTGGGCCGCCAGCTTGCGCTTAACGGAGTGCTCCTCGCTCATGAAAAGAATCTTCATATTTTGACCCGAACGGGTTTCTCAAAAGGGGTACCGATGATACAGGGTTGTCTCAATATTCCAGCATCAATTATTAATCTTTTTGATTTATTTTTTATAAAACATTACGAATCAGCCACTTACGACAGAAACCTGGTCTGCCAGAACATGAGGAAGTCGGTAATATCCTCCGTCCGTCATCCGATCTTTCCCCATAAACATGTTGTTCATGAGAATTTCAAATACATTTCCTGAAATCATCACCTCTTTGATCGGCCTTGAACCCGATGCTCCTCCCTCAAGGCTTGCCCCCTTAGCCACCCCAGAGAAATCTCCAGAAACAGGGTCCAAGTTTCCTGAAAAACGTGAAGGAAAAAGCACTGGTCTGCCAGCTAAACCTACGAGCTCTTCAACGCTATATTCGCCACTATCTAAGCATGGACAATGGGGCCCACTCCCATTTCCTGTTGGCTGAGTGCCTCTTCTTCGCGAAGAATAAAGACTATCTAGGTGGGTCTTCAACTTACCCCCCTCTATCAAGACCATCGCTTTGGTAGGAATACCCTCTCCGCTAAATCCTGTCGCTCCGCGTAAATTGGTGTCATGAGGCTCATCCTTGAGGGTGAAATTTTCGTGGGCAACTTTCTCACCCAAAGATTCTCCCAATCGGCTTTTTCCATCCATGATTTGCCCTCCCTGCAAATGAAAAATCAAAGGATCGATCAAGAGCTCCTCCACCAAAGTTGGCGGAAGCAATACCTGCCCTCGATAGCCCTCAACTAAGGGTTCGGCCCCAAGTTGCTTTAAAAGTCGACCAGAAAGCTCCCGCGCCGATGACTCCATCAAGGACTCAGCCTCGTTTAGAATTCGACTACGGTTTCCCAGATAATCAAACCCAGTCACCTCATTCCCTTCGATCGCCATCCCCATCAATGACCAGTTCAGCTGAGCATAACGATCCGTCGCCAGCATTCCCTCACTATTAGAAATGCACCTCACTCCAACCGACCGGTCAACTGCGACATGGTCCAAGCTCAGCCGCGAATCTTCTCGAGTCACATCCATTAATTTTACCAATAGCTTTAAAAGCTTCTCTGGCTCCATCTCAATTAGATTTTCGTCCCATGGAGTTACAAGCGTAGGATAATCGGCATAAGGTGCCAAAGCGATGTAGGGGTCTGGAATTGTTGGCCTAGCCAAGTCAAAGGCCCGCTCAACGGCCTTCTCGATTTCAGGCCGATCAAAAGAATTGACAGCAACCCCACCACATCGTTCATCTTTATGAATCGTGATCGAAATCCCTCCTCCACGATGGCTAGAAACAAGAGAGAAGTCCTGTTTCTCATATGAAACCTTTGAACTCATGCCCTGCTGAGAACTAACAAAAGCCCCATCAGCACCCATGACTTTTGCCCTTTCTAAGGCCCAAGCATTGATCTCCTGTAGCTCTTGAATGCTTCGCTCAGGATTCACAGGCGCCCTCCAACCATCATTTTGCAGCGAGCAAAAGGCCCACCGGCATCGACTTTGGCCGATTGACCTTTCCCACAGTAACCACTCCCGAGGTCCCAGCGAAAATCTTTTGAAACCCCATCGATCGACTGAAGCACATCGAACGCCACACCAGAAAGGCTAGCCTCGCGGTACCATTTCCCTAGCTTTCCAGATCGAATCTCTCGTGCGCAACTAGAGCCGAACATGAACTCGCCATTAGCATCAGCCTGTCCTCCCCCAGCTCCCAAGACCAACAAGCCATCCTCAACGCCTTCCAGCAAACCTTCAAACTCCAACTCTCCAGGCTGAAGCCAGGTATTGGTCATTCGAATCAAGGGCTCATCATTGTAAGCCCAAGCCCTTGAATTTCCCTTAGCATCATGACCAAATTGAGCCGCACTTTCACGATCATGGAGATAAGATTTTAGCACACCTTCCTCAATAATGGTTGATGATTTACAGCTCACGCCTTCATCGTCAAAAGGAAGAAACCCAGCAGGATTGTTCCCCATCTCAGGCTGACCGCCATCATATAAGTTCACAAGCTCCGAACCAACTCTTTGGCCAAGCTTTCCCTGAGCCACACTTCCCGCCTCAACGAAATCTGCCTCAACGGTATGCCCAATGGCCTCGTGACAGAGAAGCCCAACTAGTGAAGGGGCCAAAATGACCTCTTTTAAGCCTGCCGGCGCATGGTCAGCCTTCAGGAGATTCAATCCTTCACGAGCAGTCTCTTCTATCATGTTATGTGATTCAGGATGGGCGAATAGCGCTGCCCAATCCCCAGTCACCCCAACGGCCTTACCGGCCAAAACTTGCTCAGAACCTTCACCGAAATAGGCCATCGTTCTTATTTCAGGGCGGACTAATTTTCTCGAACAGGCCGCTCCATCAGTCGTCACCACAGCTTTTTCTTCAAAGATTTCAGAGTAACTAACCATCGCTGTGTGAATCTGGGAATGCTCCTTCGCTAAAGCCCTCTCTAGCTCGATGACCCGATTGATTTTTTCCTCTATAGAAAGCTCCATCAAAATTCCAAAAGCAGGGTCTTCATACTGAAGAGTCGAAAGCTCAGCATCAGCCAAGCCCTTAACTTTTTTCATCCGGTACTTCGACAAAGAACGCGCAGAAGACCTCGCTTCCTCAATGCCTCCTTCGATCGCTAGAGGAGATAAATCAGATGTTGAGGAGAACCCCCAGCAGCCATCTTCCAGCACACGAATGCCCACCCCACGATGGATACTCGAGCCCGAATGATCGAACCTCCCTTTTTGGGCCATAAAGCCATTACTTCGGTGTTCGTGGTATCTCAGTTCAACATAACCATCTTGATGGCGGATAAGATCGGTCAGAACTTCAAGCATGGACATTCCAAGAAGGGAGGGGCCTTATATGCTAACCTTCCATTGAACATCCATGAATAAATCACATCTTTTTCTTTTGGCCACCCAACTGGAAGCCAAACCTATTCTCGAAGATCAGAATTGGTCTTGGAGTAAAGCTGAGGATCAAAAAAACCTCTTTGTCTCCAAAAAGGGTGACGCTCTATTAATCACTGGAATTGGCCCAACCCGCACGGCCCTTTCCATCGGCCAATCAGGAAAACCCTTCAGCGAACATCTTTGGGTGAATATGGGTGTCGCAGGGGCCTTAAACAAACACCTTCGAATTGGAGAGATTGGAAAAGTCTCAATGTCGACATCAGCATTTGAGTCCCATCCTTTCGACCGCTCTACGGACTCTCTAAAACTCCAACCCGACGGTTGGCGTTGCCTCACCCTCGGAGAAGCTCTTCACAATGAAAAAAGAAAACAAGAGCTGTCCTCGAACTCAGACATCGTCGACATGGAACTCTACGCTCTGGCACTAGCTGCAAAAATCATGAACTCTGAACTTCGAAGCTACAAAATCATCAGTGATTTTTCAAGCGAAAAAGATAAAGACCTCATCATCAAAAGAATACCCGAAATGATGAGTCACCTTTGGCTGAAATGGACGAAAAGCCTTCTGTGACAAGGCCTCGTATCCTTGACCGGCCCAACCACACGGTAATTTAACTTGCCACCAGCCGAAGTGGCGGAATTGGCAGACGCGCTAGCTTCAGGTGCTAGTGGGGGCAACCCCGTGGAGGTTCAAGTCCTCTTTTCGGCACTGGTTTTCCCCTCTCCTTCCCCTCGCCTCACAAATTGATTTTGAACGACGAGGCCTTTCAGAAAAGACTCCTCAGTTACGAGGGGCTCAGGCAAAGAACTCGCCTTCTTCCCGTTAAAGTTTCTTCTTTTTATCAGAAAAAACTGAACCTAGAGTTTGAAGCTCTAGCCCAACGTGAAGGGCCACTCCATCGCGTCATCTTCCCAAGTGAAGATCGGCTCCTTCAACCACATGGTCTAAAAGAGGTCGATGACCATGTCGAAGACCGAAGCCACATGCCAATCAAAAAGGCTGTTTTTCTCCATAAATATGCTGACCGAATCCTCTTCATGCCCACCTCAGAGTGCTTATCCCACTGCATGTATTGTTTTCGCCAAGACTTCCTAGAAGAACAACACGAATCTAGCTCCCCATTGGCATGGAAAAAAGATTTAGATCATTTGCTCGAATACCTTAAAACTCACCCCGAAGTCCAAGAGGTGATCCTCTCTGGGGGTGACCCTTTCATTCTGCCAGCCAAAGTCTTAAATTCCATCTTTGTAGCTCTCAAAAACGTCGGCATCCCACACCTCAGGGTCCACACACGCTCTCTCGTTTTTAACCCAGGAGCTTTCTCTCCTCATCATCTGGAGGTTTGTTTGAAATTCGACGTTAGAGTTGTTTTACATGTCGTTCACCCCTACGAATGGTGTGAGCAAGTTTCCCAAAAAGCTCAATCATGGAGTAAAGCTGGTGTCCGCCTCTACAACCAATTCCCCATTTTAAGAAAAATCAACGATCACCCAAAAGTCCTTTCAACTCTCATTGAGAAGCTGGAAAAAGATCGCGTTCGCACCCACTCCATCTACTTTCCAGACCCAGTGCAATACTCATCCTGCTTCCGAATCCCTTTTTTGCGCTTAAAAGCTATCATCAAAGAGTTCCAACGAACGACTCCATCTTGGATCAATGGACTACGTTTCTCACAGGACTCACCCATCGGAAAGCTCAGCCCCGATGAACTGGTTTCAATTGACCATGAGAACCATTTGATTCACTACAGAAGAGGTGATGAAACCGTCAGTCTTCCTGACCTACCAGAGCATCTAGACCAAACTTTTGATCTCAAAACCCTCCTATGGAAGGGTGCATAACTTTTAGCGGAGAGAACCAAAAGCCTCTCCGCTAAGAGCTTTAGTTCATGATGTCATAGCGGTAGTAAACCTCTAGGCAAAGAGCAAAGAGAGCTGTTGTTCCAACACGCCCAACTTTGTGCCCAGTGTGCCCTTTGGTTGGGTCCCAAGATCCTCCCAATTGCTTAGGGTCTCCCCTATGCTGGGAGCCAATCAACGTTTTCTTCATAGCAGGGTTCCAAGCGTACCAGCAGTCTCCCTGCTGTTGAAAAGCAGACAAAGTACCGTAGTAAACTTGATAGACGTCGCCTGGGGCAGCGCCACCTACAACCGTAGCCTTCTTTACATAATCAACCGTATTTTCACTAGCTTTCTGAAGGAATTGATCTGATCGAGGAAAACCTAGAAATTGCTTCTGGAACATACCAACCCACATCATGCTGGGATCTTTGAATCCACCTGGTCGGTAACGACCCTTGCCAGTTGCAGGATCAGTCATCGTTTTGTCAGTCCAATCTTTATAGCCATCAAACATCTTTTTGGCCTCAGGAGTATCCATGATGTAAAGCCCAGCGGACTTAGCGCTTTTAAGCCCCAGCGCAACCCAACCAGAGACAGAAAAGTCATCTCCACCATCATGATAATGCCACCCTTCACCAGGCTTATTCGTCCATTGGTCCAAAAGGTACTTCGCCATGCCTTCAGCGTGCTTTCTAGTTTTATCACTAGACCCAAAGATTGTGGTCTCCGCCATGGCCATCAAAACGATAGAGACACCGTAGTTGTTATGGAAACCTTTTCCTTTGTACTTACCACTATCGGCAAATTGGTCCAAATTGGCATTCAGATACTTAATTCCTTGTCGAACGGTATTTTTGTATTTTCCAGACATCTCATTGTGACCAGCACCAAGGAAGGGGAGCAGGGCTAGACCTGTTGTCGCAAGGTCAGCGTGGCTTGTTCCTTCATATTTACTTGCAATCCAAGACCCATCGGGCTCTTGATGAGCAGCTAACCATCTCAAAGCAGCATCAACGGCTCCTTCGGTATTTTTGCCACCACCACCTGAGCGCAGAGCTCTATTCTTATTTTTTCCTGAACGTTTACTGTAACCAGAAGGAAGGCCACTGGCACCAGAAGCGCCGCCAGAAAGACCCAACGTCGCAAGGTTGCTCACATCTTGAACATTACTGATCTCGTCGGGGATGAGGTCAACAATTTCCTCCATGTTATCTTCGAGGGACTCAACTGGCTCCTCAACGATTTCAACAACTTCTTCCTCTACAACTTCTTCGGTCTCAACAGGCTCCACTTCAACTTCTTGAGGTTCAAGCTCGATTTCTTCAATCTCTTCTATTTCTTCAACAATCTCCTCTTCTTCGATCGTCGTGATGACGGTCACTTGCTCATCGTCTTTGGCGCCTTCCGTAGGAATCAGGCTGATAACAAAAAGCAGCACAAGGTGCATTGCAACCGACAGCAAGAACATTGGCGAATAACCGCGAACAAAGCCAGCAGGCTGGTTATCCTGCTCTTCCTCCAAGGCATCTTCTAATTCTTCGTCGTATTGATCTTCAATGTCAGCCATGGTGCTCTATTTTCCCCCGAAAAAAATCTATCACTCTTAGTTTAATCAATTTTTATTGACTGACAAGAGCAATGAATAAGTATTTTTATCACAAAAGAGAACCAACGCCATGCGCGTTCTCCTCTTGGTCCTTGAAGAGATTTATTCCTTCTCAACATTTCGCTAATTTTAGGTTACCCAAATAGACATGAGCAATTCCTCAGATAACTTCAACTCACACGTTACCCAAAACCCCTACCCAGGACGTGGCATCGCAATGGGCGTCTCCGAGGAAGGCAAATTACTTCAACTCTATTGGATTATGGGCAGAAGTGAGAACAGCCGAAACCGAGTTTTCGAAACTTCTCAAGGCGGGACTCTGAGGACCTGCCCTGCAGATCCATCTAAAGTCCAAGACCCTTCTCTCGTCATCTATGAGGCCATGCTAGAAAAAGGCCCTCACTTCATTGTCAGCAATGGCGATCAAACTCGAACCATCCACCAAATGCTAAATATCGACACAAACGGATTTGAGACAGGTTGTTTTGCTCGGAACAGAGAGCCTGACGCCCCAAATTTCACTCCTCGAATCAGCGGAATGATCACCCTAGATCGCTCAGAAGCCTTCTTTCGACTTTCCATTTTGAAAGCCAATGCAGCCCAACCCGAAAGAAGTGACCGAAATTTCTATTACAAAGAAGCCATTCAGCCAGGCTTTGGTTTCCTGATCACCACCTATATGGGTGACGGAAACCCACTCCCTAGCTTTCAAGGCGAGCCCATCGAAATCCCCCTCGAAGGGTCGACCAACGACATTCTAAAAACTTATTGGGAAAATCTTCATCAAGACAATCGGATCTCATTAGCCCTTAAGAGCATTGATCCCAAAACCGGAAAATCTGACATTCAGCTTATCAATCGCTACGATAAAAGCTAACCCCTTAAGTCAGCTATACTTTCTTGGCTCTCTTGCTGTAGAGCTATTTACCCAGCAGCCTTCGGCTGTACCCTTTGAGCTCTTCCAAAGTAGCGATCTCTTCTGGCTTAAATCTCGAATAATCTAACTCATAGATTCTACTGGGCCTGTCGACCACCAGACCGACTCCCGGATGCCCAGACCGAAGAAACTCCCGTAGTCCAGGGCGATACCTCTCATTCATAAGATGAGTCACGCCATAATGTTTCCCAATAGCCAATAAGATTCTTGGCTCAGCGTAAGGCAAACCAATCGCCTGCATTGATTCCGAGCAATGAAATAAAAGCTCCCAAGGATTTCTCGTCATAACAATCGCATCATCAGGGAGATGACCTTGCATCGATTGAGCGACTCGACGGTAATGGGAATAGTGAGGCTTGGAATGGACCTTAACTGGATGCATCCGAAGCTGCTCCTCCTGCCACTCCTCCAAATGGATAGCAAGATAAAAACCAAGAATACACCAAAGGCTCACGCATGACAGCCTCATAAAAACAAATGCTCTACCCCCAAAAGATAACGAATCAAATTTGAGCATCCTTAACGCTATCCCCCCACAGAATTTTACTCCTTGATGAAGCGTTACCCAACATGCTGCCATCCCCAAAACCAAACAGATCGGCTGAACCGTCATGATCAGCCGAGGCATGACATACCATAAAACAATTGGAAAACTAATGTGAAGCAACATCAAAGCTCCCAGCACAAAACCGACCCTCTCAATAAAACGGAGCTCAGTGCCCCCTTTGAGCTTTAACCACAAAAACCTCACCGGGAACAGCACCAACGCCATCATGCCTAATGAAAATCCTAAAATTTGGAAAAGGAGAACAAAAAACTTAATATAACCCCCTTCATAACTAACCCACGCAAGATCATCAAATAACCCTTCCTCCTTCAGAATTTGAGTCCGGTATGGTTCTTCGGTCAAGGCCAGCCCCAACGAGCTTGATAGCAAACCATATTTCTTCCATTCAGCTAACTTGTGACGGTTTCGGCTAACCTTATCCGGTCCCAATAAAATCGTACCTAGAGCTACACGTAGATTACCGACAAAAGACTTTTCAAATTTATCCTCATTCTCAAAGCGCTCCCACAAACTCGGGAGGTCTTCACCCCAATACACACCATAAAAGTGCTGATCCCAGTTCCCCCATGGATGATTTTCCAATCCAAAAAAAGAAGCTACATAATTCTGAGTACTGTGGAATGCCTTGCCATGATCTTTTATATTTTCATAAACTCGAGGAGAGATGATTAAAATAAAGGCCAAGACTCCCAATAAAAATGGGGACTTCCTCAGCGTACCCCAGCCATGAAGCACTAATACCCCAAAATACATAAAGGGAAGCAGTAAAATTTGTGACCCTTTGCAAGACCACGCCAGTGCTCCCAACACGCCAGCTAAAACCAAGAAGTACGGACTGTGTCGCTTTGAGCTAACCAATGCAGCCACATAAGCGATCACCAACATGCACAATGAATTATCCGCCATCAAACCTATAGATTGTTTGAAAATAAAACCATCCAATAGAACTAGGCCCACCACTAGAGCACAGGGCCAATGTCGCCCCGTGAGAGCAAAGAATAACCAAGCACAAAGAAATGGCAAAACAACAGCCCCAACAAAGAGGTTGCACTGCCTCGCAATCGAAGCGTCTGATCCAAAAAGATAGAACACTGGAGCGTACAGCATTGCTTGAAAATGAGGCCAATGGTCATCGTGACGAGTTATGTCTTCCCCATAATCATGGTAAAAGTTAGTCACATAATTGATATCAAGACTACCTCTCTCGGCCAGTGCCCGTCCCTGCAAAGCATAAGCAGCCGTATCCGCATGACCGATATGAAAATTATTAACAACCAAAGGTCGCCTTAATTCATAAACCCTCAGGCAACAAAGCAACAAAAGCAGCCACATGAACAACTTTGGATTCAATAACATCCATAGAAGGCTTCGCCTTGCCTCTAAAGAATCCCTCTCCGTAAAGAACTTTACCACCTTCATCTGGTGAAGTATCCCTATCAACCTTTCTTTATCCAGTGACCCTATTAACTGAAAAATGAAGCCTGACACGAAGAGCTCCACGAATCCTCCGAAATCAACTCCTTTCAGGTCAATTAATAGCAAAACCCTCTCGACCGAAGGTTGAAGTACAGCTCAGACAGGTACATTTTTTCTTTTTTAAAAAAATTGCCAAATGAGACCTTCGACCATTGTTTTGATCATAAGCTTATGCTTCGCTCTAACGGCTCATGCAGAAGACTTCTTCTCCATCCAAACTAGAAAAGTTGCCTTAAGAGAAGAACCTCAATTTCTCTCCACCGTCATCTCCAACTTGGAATATTCCACCAAGGTAACCCAGCTGGAGTCCAGGGGAAGTTGGAGCAAAGTCCAAGCTAAAGATCAGTCTGGCTGGATTCCAGCTAGCGCTCTTACAGAAAAAAATATTGCCATCAAACTTGAATCAGCAAAACCTGAAGCTCAAAAAAAGCCCAGTTTTGGCTTTGGTTCTCTCCTTAAGCCCAAAAAAGAGATGACACAAGCCGAGGTTGCCATGGCTGGTAAGGCATGGGAAAGCGATATCCCTCTTTCTGGCAAGGTCAACTACCAAGCAGTTGATGCCATGGAATCTGAAAAAATTCCTCTAAAACAAGTTCTCGCCTATCTCGAAAACCTTAAGCAAGGAGGTCAAAAATGATTAGCGTCTTAAAGCTCATCCCCTTTCTTTTCTTGCTCTCTGCCCTCGATGCTGGATGGGGGGCCCTTGGAGAACTCGTCAATAATAAAGACAAGATCATCAAAGGGGTTGATATCTTCAAAAAAACCCAACACGCATTCAACGAAATCGAACCTCATCAAGAATATCAAGTTGGCAGAAGTTTTTCTGCTCAACTTCTAAACTCTTATCCAATCTGGGACAATCAAAAAGCCTTGAAACGAGTCAAGACCATTGGGCAGGCTTTAGTGATTCACTCAAGCCGACCAACGATCTATGCCGACTATTCCTTCATTCTTCTCGACATCGACAACCCAAATGGCTTCGCCTCATCAGGCGGGCATATTTTTATCACCAAAGCGATGTATGAACTTTGCCAAGACGACCATCAATTGGCGGCCGTTCTATCCCATGAAATCGGGCACGTTGGAGCGAAGCATGGAAAAAACATGATCAGTAATATGAGAAAAGCAAATTTAGGCACCGACATTGCCCTTCAGGCCGGGATGTCGGCGCTCAATAAATCAGGTGATGAAACGGCAGCTAAACTTGCTAAACAATTCGGTGGCTTGGCTCAAAAGCTCTTCACTGATGTCGTCAAAAAAGGATTTGGCCGCTCTCAAGAACTCGAGGCTGATGGCTATGGCACCCTAAACCTAAAAGCTGCAGGCTTTAGGCCTGAAGCAATGATTGAAATGCTATCTGCTATTGAAGCTAAATATGGCGCACTCGACATACCCCTTTTTCAATCTCACCCGCGTCCAGACCTCAGGATAGCACATGTCAAAAAAGTCATCAAATCTGGGGACCCTCGAGTTGGTCTTAACTTATCCTCTGAGAAAAAAGACGCCCCTCCCAAAGAGAAGAAAAAGAAAAAATTCGGCCTGTTTGGACGTTGATTCTAGTATCATAGAATAGAGGCTCTATTAACATTCGGTTCCGATGATCATTCGCTACCGCATCTTAATCGCCTCCCTTACGATATTTTTTATCTTCATCTTTCTCGATGGTGTAGGAGCCTTCAAGCGACTAGAGAACCTTTCTTGGGCATGGAGAGTCAATAGCAGAATTGGCGCCAAAGCTCCTAGCGAAGAAATCCTCATTCTTCATCTGGACCAAGCCAGCCTCGAGTGGGGCATGAATACCCTTTCCTTAGACTGGCCCTGGCCTCGTTCAATTTATGGATTTATCATCGATGAACTCCAAAGTAGAGGGGCCGCCTCCATCAACCTAGACCTGCTCTTCACCGAAGGGTCGCTCCCAGGTGAGGATGATAAACTGGCAGAGGCCATTAGAGGCCCCTCTCCAGTCTACACAGCTCTCATCACACATAAGACTTCCACTCAAGGGCGAAGTGACTGGCCCAGAGATATTACACCTTTTGGAATCCCCATCACATCTTCAGACAACCGATCCAGAAACGCCTCCTTCCCCATCCCAGGCATTTCAAAGTCCGTTAGTGGCTTTGGTGATGTCATGGGAAATCTTAGCTTAGACCAAGTGATCCAATCCGTTAGACCCAGTAGGGAGTTTGCTGATAGACGAATTCCTATCCTAGGCTTAGCTCCATTACTGAATAGTAGTACATGGAAACCAAATTCCCCAAAAGAAGAGTTCTGGAACCCAAACAGAGAACTCATTTTGAATTTTCGTGGGGAAACGATGTCTCATGCCAACCTCCCCTTCAAGGACGTCCTACAAGACGTCATAAGAGGTATGAATGAAGAAGAGAAACTTCTCCCCTCACATCTATTCAAGAATCGTCACGTTTTCTTAGGGTTCAGTGCCACAGGCCTGAAAGACCTTAGAAGAACCCCCGTCAAAGGCGGCCTAATGGCAGGAGTAGAGATCCATGCTACTGCCCTCGACAATGCCCTAAATCATGACTTTTTCAGACGAACTCACCCATTTTACACGTGGGCCCTTGGAGGACTCTTAGCTCTTCTCTGCTGGGCTATTCCAACTCTAAAAACTTACCGCAGCAAAACCTTCTTTGCCATCATAGGTGTATCTGCTTCTCCTGGACTTGGAATCATTCTATACGCCTTTGGCTGGTGGGCTCCCGTAGCCACACCTTTCCTAATCGCAATTTTTTCCATCACCACAGGCCTTCTCTTTAGTAGCCTTCTGGAGAATGAACAGAAAAAGTTTATTCGGCACGCCTTTGGGCACTACCTCTCACCAGAGGTCATCAAAAAAGTCTTAGAAAAACCGGAGGACCTAAAATTAGGCGGAGAACGAAAAACCTTGAGTATTTTCTTTTCTGATCTCGCTGGTTTTTCTTCGATTTCCGAAACCTTAGATCCCGTTGAACTCACCAGCCTTCTGAACGACTACCTAGGAACCATGACCGATATCATTTTAGCGCACGGTGGAACTCTAGATAAATATGAAGGCGATGCCATCATCGCCTTCTGGAATGCCCCTCTAGATGTAGAGGACCACGCTCACCAAGCCTGCCTCAGTGCCATTCGTTGTGAAGAAGCTCTTGCCTTGAAAAGGTCAGAGTATCAAAGAGTGTATGGAGTTGAGCTCTACCAACGTATCGGCGTTCACACCGGAGATGTTGTTGTTGGCAATTTAGGCTCAGCCAATCGCTTTGATTACACTGTTCTTGGCGATGCAGCCAACCTCGCCTCCCGTCTTGAAGGAGCCAATAAGTTTTTCGCCTCCTGCATCATGATTTCAGACGAGACTTTAAAGTCTAGCAAGACACAACTTCCATTCAGGCCCCTGGCATGGATACGAGTCGTTGGAAGAAAAGAACCCATACTCGTGCATACCCCTATCCATCAGAATGACTCCATCGAGAAATGGAGCACGTGGACAGAGGTTCTCAATAAAGGTTACGCTGAAGTCCAGACTCACCTAATCCCTATTTTCGATGACGTCGCTATCCCCGAGCACGAAAGGATCCTTTGGAAGCACTACCTTAAGCAACCTGACTGGAAAGGCATTTTTACTTTAGATCAAAAGTGAGAACATCTTGCCCCTTTGATTTATGATGATCCAAGCAGCTACTCTGGCATCAGCACAAGACAAGAATTTACTTAAGAATTAATAACCTTAACCATTAGAAGGTTGACCTTGCCTTCCCAATAAAAAAAGGCCCTGAATCCTAAGATTCAGAGCCTTTTTTATGAGCTTGTCAGGATTCGAACCTGAGACCCACGCATTAAAAGTGCGTTGCTCTACCAACTGAGCTACAAGCCCGGGGTGACAACTGTCAGACAGTCATCAGTTCTTTTTCTTTAGCCTTTTGGGCCTCATCTAGTTTATTTTCAAAGGTATTTGTCAAGTCCTGAATTTGATCTTTAAATGTATCGCGTTGATCCTCAGAAATCGTCTTGTCTTTACAGATCTGATCCAGCTCTTTGTTCCCATCACGACGAGCATTACGCACACTCACCTTCCCATTCTCTAAATTTTTCTTCGTTTCTTGCACGAGCTTTTTACGAGTCTCTTCAGTCAATGGAGGGACATTGAGTCGGATCACTTTACCATCATTGGAAGGAGTGATTCCCAAATCTGATCTTACAATAGATTTTTCAATCTCTGCCAAAATGGAAGCGTCAAAAGGCTTCACGACCAAAAGGCGAGGTTCTGGAGCTGAAATATTAGCAACTTGAGGCAGCGCTGTTGGAGAGCCGTAATAATCGACATGGATATGTTCCACCATATCAACTGTCGCCCGTCCACTTCGAACACGCTTAAATGATTGCTCTAGGGCCGACAAGGCCTTTTCCATGGACTCTTCTACGGTTAGCAAAACTGTTTCAGGCATGTTTTCCTCCACCAACAACGGTTCCGACGTTATCACCAGAAAGCAACCTTTTCAAGTGACCCTCTGCTGTGAAATCAAAGACCTCTATCGGAAGATCATTCTCCATACACAAAGCCGTCGCAGTCATGTCCATGACTTTCAATTGTCGACTCAAGACTTCCTCGTAACTAATACATTCAAAACGCTGGGCGTCAGAATGAGCCATCGGGTCTTTGTCGTAAACACCATCAACTTTTGTCGCTTTTGCTAAAAGGTCAGCTTCTATTTCCACGGCACGTAAAGCAGCGGCGCTATCGGTCGTAAATAGAGGATTGCCTGTGCCTCCACCAAAAACAAGGACTTTGCCCTCAGATAGTGCCAACATCGCCCTATCACGGGTGAATGCTTCACAAACACCAAGAATCTCCACTGAGCCGAACACCATAACTGGAATACTTTTTGAGCGCAAAGCATCCTGAATCGCCAAAGCATTGATCACCGTAGCCAGCATGCCCATATGGTCACCGCTAATACGATCAGCTCCTTCTTCGGCGAATTGGCTTCCCCTCAGGATATTTCCTCCCCCAACCACCACAGCAATCTGAACACCTTCACGAACCGCGTCTGCAATTTCATCACAAAACCGCAGAAGCACAGATCGATCTAGCCCAGAACCTTCGGAGCCGCCAAGAGCTTCCCCGCTGAGTTTAATCAGGATTCGATTGGCCTTCAAGGCCAGAAACCTTAATTAGGCGCCGATTTGGAAGCGAGCGAAAGTCTTGATCTTGTAGCTGGAATTAGCTTCAGACAAAATCTTCGCAACACTCTTCTTATCGTCTTTGATGAAAGTTTGATCTTCCAGGCAATTTTCCTGATAGAACTTGTTCATCTTTCCTGTTAGAATCTTCTCGATCACATTCTCTGGCTTACCAGTTATTTGCTCGCGATAGATATCTTTTTCTTTTTCCAAGATCTCGGCAGGAACTTCATCTTTATTTGTGTAAACAGGAGCTGATGCCGCAATGTGCATGCATAGGTCTTTACCTATTTCTGTAGCGCCATCGTCAGCGCCATCGATCTCCAGCATAACACCCAAGAGTGCACCTTCGCCATGAACGTAGTCAAAGAGCTTCCCGGAGGCTGAAAAACTAGAAACTTTCCCTGCATTCAGGTTTTCGCCAAGTTTGGCGATATGTTCCTTGATCATGTCTCCAACAGAAACACCGTCGATCGAGGCTTCAGCCAAAGCTTCAGCACCAGACAAACTATTCTCAGCACAATGTTTCGCCAATTTAAGCCCAAGGGCTTTGAAGTCATCAGTCTTGGCAACAAAATCGGTTTCGCAACTAAGAGCAACCAAGGCACCCTTCTTGCCGTCCTCACTGATGTATGGAAAGACTGAACCTTGAGAGGTTGTTCTATCCATTCTTTTTTCAGCAGAAGCCATGCCTGCTTTACGCAGACTTTCCACGGCCTTCTCGACGTCACCGCCGGTCTCGACCAAAGCTTCTTTGCACTTTTTTAGTCCGAGCCCAGTTTTATCCCTGAGCTCCTTGATCATAGCTGGAGAAACTGCACCCATTAGGCCTGTACCTCCGCGCTAGCTTCCTCTTTCTTTTCTTCAGCTTCTACAGGAGCAGCAGCTTCTTCTACTTCAGCAGGAGCTGCGGCTTCAACAGGTTCGCTTTCTGACTCAGGAGCGGCATCTTTTTCTTCGAATTCCTTCTGACCAGCTACAATTGAAGCAACAATGGAATCGAGAACCAATTTAATGCCTCGCTTAGCATCGTCATTACCAGGTATAACCAAGTCGACAGGAGTCGGGTCACAGTTTGAATCAGTTAGAGCGATCACAGGAATACCACAGATATTAGCTTCCTTAACAGCTGTATGTTCATGATTAGGGTCTACGACAACCACTAAATCAGGCAAATTTTCCATTCCTCGAACTCCGCCTAGGTCGCGGGTCAATTTCTTTTGTTCGCGTTTGAAAGAAGCCAAGACTTTCTTGCTATAGTTACGAGTTTCTTCTTGAGCGATACGTTCCAGTTCCGCCAAACGGTCGAGACGACGAAGAATGACAGAGTGGTTAGTGAGCATGCCACCGAGCCAACGCTCGCAGACATAGTAACTTCCCGTGGCCTGGGCAGCTTCACGAATCGCTTGCTGAGCCTGTACCTTAGTGCCAACGAACATGACTTTTTTCCCACGCAAAGAAACTTCCTTTGCCAAATGGGACCCAGCAACCAAACTTTTGGCTGTCTGTTTTAGGTCAAATATATGAACTTTCTTTCGGATCCCGAATAGAAAGGGAGCCATCTTAGGGTTCCATGATGTTGCCGCGTGTCCGAAATGGAGACCGGCTTGAATGAGGTCTTTAAGCGCTAACTGTGCCACTCGCTTTCCAAAATAAAGGTTGAGAAAAATAGACGCGTGATGCTGAAGCGAGAGAGAGTTTGTCAACGAAGGTAGAATCACCCAAGAAGTGAATTCTGGGTAAATTGACAGGCAGAGGTGATCACGATCATCGATGCATGGCCTATACAGTGCTAGCAAGACGCTATCGACCTGAGAGTTTCGACTCTCTGGTAGGTCAATCTAGTGTTGGCGACACCCTCAAAAACGCCATCAAGCTTGATCGTGTTGGCCACGCATATCTATTTACTGGACCAAGGGGTGTTGGAAAAACCTCAACCGCCAGAATTTTCGCCAAAGCCCTCAACTGCCCCAATAGCCAAGGAGGGTCTCCCTGCCTAAAGTGCTCCGCCTGTGAGGGCATCTCCAAAGGCCAAAGCACTGATGTCATTGAGATAGACGGCGCTTCCAATAACGGCGTGGAAGACATCCGCGAGATTCGCGAACAAGCCAATTACGCCCCACTCGACTCCCCTTACAAGATCTACATCATCGATGAAGTTCATATGGTCACTCGAGCAGCTTTTAATGCACTACTCAAAACCCTCGAAGAGCCACCCGAGCACATCGTCTTCCTTTTTGCCACAACTGAGGCCCACAAAGTCCCAGAAACCATCCTCTCCCGTTGCCAACGCTTTGATTTTGTATCCATCTCAGAAGCCGACATCGTTGGTCGTCTAAAACAGATTTGCCAAGACGAAAACGTTGAAACCGATCAGGAAGTTCTCCATGCCCTCGCTCGCTTCGCAAAAGGCGGAATGCGCAATGCCCAATCCTGTCTCGACCAACTGATCACCTTTGCAGGAGGGGAAAAAATCACCGCTGAACACCTCGCTGGGCTCTTTCGCATCCTAACGGATGAAGAAATCCTCGAAGCACTCGATCTAGCAAGGGCTTCAAAGCTCGAAGAGCTAGCCTCACTCTCCGAAAGTTTCAAGCAGCGAAATGTTCAAGCAGGATATGTTCTAGAGCAAATTCATTTGATGGTCAGAACCCTTCTCAAAATTCTCCACCTTGGCCAAAAATCTGCCGCAGATCGCTTGGAGGGGAACACCCTCACTCGAGCCGAAGAGCTCGCCAAAGCCCAAACCGCCCAAGGTTGGCTGGCCGCCCTTGACCTAATTCAGCAAGGAAGAACCAATCTCTCCCGTGGCGTCGAGCCCGACTGGGCCCTCGAGCAAACTCTTCTCAATTTAGGTCACCTAGGTCAACTCCCCACCCTTTCGGAGCTCATGGGGCAGCTCGTCACTGGTAAAAAAAAAACTTCAGACTCCTAGAGAGCCGAGAAGCTAAGGCCCCAACCAACCTAGATCTTGGCTCCCTTCAACAAAGGTGGCCAGACTTCCTCAAGCATTTCGGCCCTCAACAACCTTCGATCGCTGGCAAATTACGCCAGGGCCTTCCTTCATCCTTAAAAGGCGCCTCCCTTAAAATCTCTTTCGAATCTCTCTTCGAAAAACAAAGGATGGCACTCAATACTCCAGAGACCCTTAATCTCATTGAAGCTGCCCTTGAAGAGCACCTCGAAGTCTCTCTCAAAGTGGAACTCGTAGCTGGCCAGAGAGACCAAATCAACTCCGCCGATGAGTCTGATGGTGAACCCAGTTCCTTTGAGGAAGAG
>Ga0233432_10001327_pt1 | contig 23908 bp, 10 predicted proteins | sample SI_122_August201_6_FD_179870 | JGI IMG/M metagenome (GOLD analysis project Ga0233432, IMG submission 179870) | Seawater microbial communities from Saanich Inlet, British Columbia, Canada - SI_122_August2016_10_MG | ecosystem: Environmental > Aquatic > Marine > Inlet | place: Canada: British... | reverse complement strand
AAGATTAGCTTTTGCTATACTTGTACAAGTAAATCCTGAAATACTAATAATTGACGAAGCTTTGGCTGTGGGAGACGCTAGGTTTCAATTAAAATGTTTTGCTTTTCTAGAAGAATTTAAAAAAAAAGGGGGGAGTTTGATTCTTGTCTCACATGATTTAAATTCTATTGCCAGGTTATGTTCCCACTCCATACTTTTGCATGAAGGATGCTTGCTCGCCCAAGGTAAACCCCTTGATATAATAAACGAATATTCGAAAATTTTATCATTGGATGAAAGTTCGACTGCAAACAACGATGAAAACAAGAATATTCTAAATAGAGCTCAAATATTAGAGGCAGAAACTAATCTGTACAAGGAATTTTCATACGGGACAAAAAAAGCTGAGATTAGACATATAAAACTAAAAAATCATAAAGATGAGGAAACAAAGGTTTTAAAATCTGGAGAAAAATTTTCTGTTTCATTTTTCGTTGAAGCGAAAGAAAAAATTGCTGCACCAATTTACGCAGTTACCATCAAAGACGCTAAGGGACAGCAGGTTTATGGTCAAAACACTCATTTCTCCAAAGTACAAGTTGAAGACTTAGACAAAGGGGCACGAATCAAAGTCAACTTTACACAACAAACCAATTTAAATTCTGGAGACTACTTTATCTCCGTAGGACTTACCCGCTTTATGGGGGCAAAGCTTCAAGTTGTCCATCGGAGATATGATGTTCTTGAGGTTAAAGTAATTAACACCGATGGGTCCTTTGGTATCGCAAATTGCTATTCGAAGGTAGAGGTTAAGGATGTGTCTGTTGCTTCGTGAGATAACCTAAATCACAACCCAATAAATCATGGATAGACAAGGCTACAAAGTATTAAAAAAGTATTTCTGCTCGGGTTGGGCATTCTTTCTCTCTTACCTTTTTTTTTATCTTATTTTTTGGTTCTTTGAATGGGGTGTCTCGACACTACTTCAACTCTTCACAGGAATTCATGTTTTGCATGCAATCGGGCTTTGCTGGTTAATTTCAGGATCGTCTACGGCGATCAACCTCAAAAACCATTTGTTCTGGGTAAGCTTAGCTTTCTTATTTCTTTTAACTGGTGCATATTTGGAATTCCCTGCAGATCCCTGGACTCATTTTTGGAGAATTTCCCAATGGAACAACATCGCTTTAATTTCAGATGCAAATTCAAATCATAAATTTTCCTACTTTTTTGGATATTCTCTAATCGGTTGGATTCCGCCTAAATTTCAAATTTCAGGAATAGACTTCTACTATTGTTTTTGGGGACTATTACTTGCTTTTCAGTTTTACAAGCTGGCTATTAGATTAGGGTTTTCTGAACCATGGGCCAAGGTAGCTGTTTTAGGTACAATAATCTTTATGGGAAACAGTTCTTTTTCATTTTATCGATACTATGGAATCTCCTCTACAATGCTTAGCACGATAACTTATCTAGGTGCAACAAATGCATTCATCGACTATCTAAAATCCAAGAAAACCTCGAAGATCTTTTCTATTTTGTTCTGTCTCTTTCTCTCTTTCTGGAATCATCAGCAAGGTCTACTACTTTTCTTCGCCTCCTTTATTGGAATACTTCTTTATTCATGGCATGCAAGGATAGGTAATAAAAAATTTATCCCATGGATTGCATTCTTATTTCTTTTCACAACCGCTATTTTTTATCTTTTTTTACATCTACCAATATTTCCAGAGTTTAGAGATACTATAAATCCAATCTGGGACTCCAAAGAATGGCTCTTCGGTTATGGAGGGTTTAAATTATTTTCTATGGATCCACAAATTAACAATGCGAGTGGAAGAATGCTGCAAATTTTAGGAGCAGTCGGTAGCTTGAATCTCTTAATTGGTATTTATTTTATCAAGCATAAAAAGTTAGTTGGTTGGATAACTTTTTCACCCGTTTTGCTTCTTTTGTATCCACCCTTTGCAGTATGCCTGACTTATCTACTTTCTAAATATAATCAAATAGTTGTTTTTCATCGATTACTTTTTGCTATCCCTATGGGCTTTTGCCTTGTTTTTTCTCTACAACTTTTAAGTTTTAAAAAACTTAAGATTAGATATTTCAAAAGCTATATCCTGACACCCATTACTGCGATGTTGTTTATTCTTTTGAGTCTACCAAATAAAATTCATTATTTCGGAAGATTTCAAAATGTTTTTTTGAGATCAAACAACACAATAAATTTACGAGAAGTGTTCAAAGTTTCACAATTTTGCAAAGAGCATCTAACCTTAGACGAAAACAAATCTCTTCTTTGTGACAAAGCAAGTCAGTTTATCTTAAAAGCCTCATCAGGGGAAGGGCATTGGAATTACTTCGTAGAAAGGCACATCCCCGAAGATCTTTCTTCCAGGATTTCATCTCTTGGCGGCATCGAAAATGTATTGAAAAATAATGATATAGTTGGAGTATTAGCTTTAGACCGTGAACTCCAGACTAATCCTCAAGGTTCACTTCTAGCAAAATCTTCTGGTCATTGGGATGACCAGATCCTAAGTAAGAACCTTGTTTACGATAAGAATCTTGAGGAAAAGCTTCAAGTTTTAGAAAAAAATGGATGGGTGAAGACTTCGGTATCTCTTTTTTATAATCTTTATTTACGGCCATAATAAATCCATGAATCGTATCCCGGCCCTAGTTTTTTTATCTGCCATTTTAGCAGCAACTTGCAGTTATTTTTGGCGACTCGAATCCATGCCATATTTTTTGGAATTTGAAGCTAAGACTTCTTCAAATTACACTTCACAATTATTTGTTGATTATGGAAATGGATACAGCGAAGAGGGTTCCGTAAAACAACAGATATTACCATCGAATGCGTTCAAAAAAATTAGATTCTACCTTAAATCTAAAGAAATTAACTTTCTTCGATTTGATCCTTTTATTTCCGACGGGGAAATGGAGATCAAAAGTATTTGCATTCGTGGTCGAAAACAAATCTTGAATGAATATGAAATACATCATGAGTTTGACATTAGTCAATTAAGAGCAATCCAAAATGTAGAAGTAAAAAAAACCAAGGACAAAACAATCATTGTCAATTCTTCCGTTGGTAATATTGATCCAATCTTAGAGTTACCAATTGCGACGGCTCTCAATCATTGGGAATTCAAAGACTTATTAGACGAAGAATGGTTAAAGAAAGCCTTCTTTTTATTTCTTACATGCACTCCAATCATTATTTCATTGTCGTTTTTACCTGTAACAAAAGCCAAAACATTATCATCCCTTAAATTCTCTATTCGAAAAGATGAAATTATTCTGAAAAAGGGACAGAAATTTACATGTTCTAATTCTAAAGACCACTACCGTGATACCAATGAAGAGAACTTAAATTCGATAATTAAATCAATTGAGCAAGGTAAGGAATGGCGGAGTGTAATAAAGGAAAAGATAGCTTCCTCCAACCCGTGGTTGAATAGTATCGCGACAAGTCCGAAACGAACAAAATTCATCGAAGATTTTTTAAAACCACACAAACTTTCAGTTCTTGATATTGGTGCCGGGTGGGGTCAATTTTCAATTCCGTTAGCAAAGTCAAATAAAGTCTGTTCAATTGAACCCACACCAGAAAGACTCGACATCATTAAAATTATCGCCCAACAAGAACAAGTTAGCGATGACATGTACTTTATTGGTGCTGATTATCTTGATATTAATTTCCAAACGAAGTTTGATCTTATTCTATGTATCGGTGTGCTCGAGTGGGTTGGGAAATTTACAAATTCAGCAATACCTCCTGAAACAGCTCAATTTGAATTTCTAAAGAAAACTAAAAAAGACCTCAATGAAGAAGGTAAACTCGTTATTGGAATTGAAAATAGACTAGGTTTGAAATATTTACTTGGTACCAACGACGATCATACTGGTCTCCCATTCATTTCATGCTTTAATAAAGGACTCGCTAAAAGAAAATATAAACAGAAAACGAATAAAGAACTTCAATGCTTTACATATAGTCTTTGGGAGTATGAAAGTTTACTTCTAAATGCAGGGTTCTCTGAAATTAGATTTTTCGCCGCCTTGCCAGATTACAAGTTACCAAAGAAAATCTTCTCTATATCAAATGACCATACTAAATGTGGATTAAACAAGTTTATAATGGAGGGAGGAAAGATAAAAGATCATGATGGTTCCAATGGGAAAAAACTGTATAATCAAGATGAAATTTATTCAATGTACCAAACTTTAGCAGAGATGAATTTATCTCACTACTTTTCACCAAGCTTTTTCATCGAAGCATCTTAAACAATGAAGGATTGGTTACCACCAGTTAACTTGAAAACTATTTTTTCTCTTATACCCGATTATCTAAAGGAGAAAACTTCTGAAGATCATTTAGAAGAATTTGATTCAACAAGAGAAATCAAATTAACTAGAAAAAGATTCTATAAATTAAGGTTTCATGACAGTACAACAGTACATTTGACCTATGGTCGTGAATTAAAACAAACCTTCTTGAATACTGGACACATTCATAAAGCAATACCCGAGTTCTCATGCAAACCCATGTTCATCAATAATAGTGAGAAATATTCTTTATTTGGACAAGAATTTTTTGAAGGACAAGCAATTGATGTTTTATATAATGAGTCAAAAATTGCTGAAAGAGATGTATGTCAAATTCTGTCAAAAATATATCAGAAATTTTACATTAATGAAAAACCTTCTTCAGTAACTGCTGCTCACATAGAGTTTGAGGGATTTAGCGAGAAAATTTTAAAACATAAATTATTCTCAAAAATTGATATTCAGATTTTAAAAAAAGAAATTTTCCCATTAATTTCGTCTTGGATTATTGATTCAAATCTATCTACTCGTTGGTCACAAGGCGATCTAGCACCAAGGAATATACTAGTTAACCAAAACAAGGATTTCAGGATAATTGATTGTGAGTTTGCAAGCATAACTCATTTTCATGGCGAAGATTGGATAAGATTAAAAAAGATTTCTAATGGGCAATTCCAAAAATTAAATTTTTCTGATGAAATAAGTAAAGAAGTAAGCGTACAGGCAGAAATCTATCACTTACTTAAGCAGATAGGGATGCACTCCCGAACTTGCCTACATGAGGATGCACTAAACCACACAACATCTGACGGACTCAGAATTTTAAAAAAGATTATTAAGCTAAGCAAAAAAAAAGGCATATTTTTGAATGGATTAAATTTAAATTTTGATTCTTTAGCAAATAAGTTAAAAATTAAGCAAAATGTAATCGAAAACTTAACTTCAAATCTTAATGAATTGAAAGCAAGTAAGCTTTTGATTTTAAAAGAACTTGAATATAAAAATGATAAAATTTTTCGAATAGAGAATAGTTTTTCATGGCGAGTTACTTCCTTTCTTAGGTTATTGAGAAGAAACACTATCGATATTATTTTAAAATCAAAAAGGAAAACCATACAAAACATTAAAAATCCATATCATGAATGGATTAAAATGCACGAAATTGAAACTACTGGCATTGAACTTAAAATTCAAGATTTGGTATGCAAACCACTCATTTCGATCGTAATGCCAGTTTGCGATACGGAAATATCATTTTTAGTCGAATCAATAAAATCGGTACTAAACCAATCATACTCAAACTTTGAATTATGTATTGCAGATGATGCATCTAATAAACCTTTAGTAAAAGAGAAATTGGAATATTTCAGATTAAATGACTCTAGAATAAAAGTAGTTTACAGGAACAAAAGAGGAAACATTTCAGCAGCAACAAACACGGCATTGGGAATATCTACAGGAGATTATGTTGCATTCTTAGATCACGATGATCTGCTAAATCCCAATGCTCTCTATGAGGTAGCTTCAGTGCTCAATCGCAAAAAGGATATTAATTTAATTTACACTGACGAAGACAAATTGGACGAAAATGGTAAGAGAGTAACACCCTATTTTAAACCTGACTGGAATCTAAATCTATTCCTTTCACAAAACTATCTTTGCCATTTTGTAGTCATAAATAAGAAAATTTTAGATAAGTTTGGCCGTTTTAGGTCCATATGCGATGGTGCACAAGACTGGGACAACTTGCTTCATATTATTTCTAACATAAAAGAGAACCAAATTTACCACATACCCAAGGTTCTATATCACTGGAGAATTCATAAAGATTCTACTGCTGCTGCAGTTGGTAATAAATCAAATGTTATCAATGCAAGCAAAATAGCACTTAAAGACTACTGTAGAAGAAAAAAAATAAATGCTAGTGTAACTAGAGTTCAAAACCACTACTTTAATGTAGAATTTAGCATTCCAAGTCCGCTCCCTTTAGTAACAATTATCATCCCAACAAAAAACAATCACAAACTACTTGAAAAATGTGTTTCATCAATTAAGTCTTTTACCACATACCAACGATACAATATTGTAATAGTTGATAATAAATCTACCTGTGCTGAATCGATTAATGTACTAACTAAATTTAAAAATTGTTGTAAAATATTAGTTTACGAAGAAGCGTTTAACCATTCGGCTATAAACAATTTTGTAACAAAAAAAATTAATTCTGATTTATATCTATTTCTCAATGATGACACTGAAATAATTGAATCAAATTGGCTTACAAACATGGTGAGTTCAATACAACAGAAAGATGTTGGTATAGTTGGATGTAAATTACTTTACCCTGATCGAAAAATTCAACATGCTGGTGTTATTATCGGCATTGGAGACTTTGCAGGTCATGCATTTAGGCATCTTTCTGAAAATGCTCAAGTCATGGGTTGCAGACTCAATCTAAAACAAAATTACTCAGCAGTTACTGGAGCATGCATGCTCATTAAAAGAGAGATATTTAAGTCTGTGAACGGTTTTGATGAAATAAATCTACCGACTTCGTATAATGATGTGGATTTGTGTCTTAGAATTAGAGAGTTGGGTGCAAAGATAATTTATGTACCTGTTACTGTAATACACCATGAATCTGTGAGTCGAGGGTTACCAAACAACTCAGAAAAAGTTAAAAAGGAACAAGGATATATTAACTTCATGTTAAGCAAATGGAAAAAACAATTTTTAAGTGATCCTAATTACAATCCAAACTTGACTAGGAATCTTGAAGATTTTTCTCTCAAAATATAATGCTAAGGTTTTGTACCCTTAACTGTCAACCAGACTGAATCAACAGGTTGTGAAATAACAATGTCTACAAAACCAGATTTTTCAAAATACTGAACTATTTCACATGATGTTGATGTCTTGCTAATATTGAGTGGTCGCTTACTGGGTTGGATTGAACAATGATTGACAAAAATCTCCCAACCTTCTTTAGAGCATAGATTAATGTTGTTAACTAATAACTGACCCTTTCGTTTTAAAACACGAAAAGACTCTTTGATGTAATTGTATCTTTCCCATTCATCAATGTGCATGAAGACGACTACACAATAAGCAAAGTCAAAAGTTTCATTTTGGAAAGTTCTGAGATCATAACCTGAAGTTTCAAGTACCTTAGCGTTATCAATATCTTTTAAATAATCAGTTGCAAACTTTACCATTTGACTTGAAGCATCACAACCAGTCCAGTCTTTGCAATATGAACTCAAAACTTTGCCCACCCTTCCAATACCGGCACCTATCTCAAGAACAGAATGATCTTTATTTACTAAAAAAGATTCAAGGATTTTTTCAACAGATCTTTGTGCTGAAAAATTAAATTTTTCTTCATCGGTGTAACCTGCGACCCCATTCATGGCATCACCGATATTGTTCGTTACATTATTCCAAACATTCTTATAATCCCACCTATTTCTAGGAGATTCATCAAATGAGGTAACTCTACCCTCTTGATAACCATGATTAATGAAATGATTAGTGAGCGCTTCAAGATTTACAAAGTGCTCAATTAAATCCGGATTACAAATTAAATAATCTTTTGGGTCAAAAAAATCAAGTACTTCACGTGGAACACTGTTATTCAAAGCAGAAAATCTTAAAAGTTGTAAGATTTGTTAATAAATTTTTTACTTTTTAGTGAGGTCGTCGAATGTAAAGATTTCAATCATACCTATACCAGTAGTACTGTTTTCTCCCTCAATTTCAGAGGTAAAGTTTCCTACTGGTAGTGTTATAAAGGTGGCAGCGTCACCATCTTTTTCCATTAGTGGTTTCGAGTAACTATCACTAATCTCTGCCCACTCTGCTTCATCGGGATTCCATACAGTATTGAAAAGTATTTGTTCATTTGAACTATTTTTAAAACTAATTGATGGATCGGAGAGTGCGGCACCACCAAAGAATCTACTGAGATACGGGCCATAACTCCTTACAAATATTTTGGTTTCACCGCTGCCTCTGATGGCAAATCCTCCAACTAATTTATCATTCCCTAAACCAATAGAAGCACGAGCAGACAAATTAACTAAAATATGTTGGGAAACATCACTCGATCCTACAGTTCCGTCAGCAGCAGTCAGGTCATCAAAAGAAAATAGTTCAATCATTCCAATTCCATAAGTTCCATTCTCTCCTTCTACTTCGGCCACATAATTACCGGGTTCAAGTGTTATGAACATCGCACAATCACCACCTTTTTCCATTAGTGGTTTCTTGTAACTATCACTAATCTCTGCCCACTCTTGGTCAGCAGGATCCCATTCTGCATTAGAGGCAATTTCAATGTTATCGCTACTTTTAATTGTAATTTTTGGATCGGAGAGTGCACCACCAGCAAAGAATTTACTGAGATACGGACCATAACCTCTAATAAACAATTTCATAGGTGAACTACCTCTAATTGCAAATCCACCAACCAATTCTTTATTCTCATCTCTGGGTCCTATAACTGCTCTAGCAGACAAATTTACTAGTCTAGCTGTGGCTAGTGGAGAACCTACAACTGAAGTATTTCCATCACCACCGCCATTCGTATCGTTGTTATCGGGGTTTGCTAGGTTAGAAACTTCGTTTGCGTCAGGAGTGGTGAAGGTAGAAGGGTCACCGGGAGGGGCTGTAAAAGATGCAGCCACATTGTCTAAAAGAGACCAAAAGGCTGATGAGGTATCAGGTTGTTGACCAGAACCGCTTTGTAAAGCGATGTAGTTTTTCGCTGAACTACCTTCGGGATACAGAACAACATCGTCTTTACTGTAAGTTGTTGATGACTTCCAAGCTTCTGGAATCCCGAATGAAAAAGAAGTTAAGACTAAAAAAATAGAAGTGATGTTTGTAATCTTCATGTTTAATATAATTTGTAGGCTATGTATGTTCTTAGCAAGAATTTTATAAATTATCTTATGTCGCTGTATTACTGAGTTATCCAAGAACCATTTGTTCCTTCTTCATAATCAAAGAAGGATCTCTCTCCGTTTTTAACTCCATGAAATAACCAACGGGCTTTAGTCACTGAATAAAGGAAGGATTTTTCGGAGTTGGTCTTATCAAAGTATGTAGGACCAGTCCAAAGCCATCCGAGAGTAGTATCATAAAGCCAAAAATTTCCATTGTCCGCCTCCTTGGTGTATAACCAACCTAAATCTTCATGGTAAATCCAACCACTGGTTGCATCATAGAATGAACCAAGCCAATCCAAAGAATACCAATCTCCTTTAGCACCATCATCTACTCGTGCAAGTCCAGAGCTAATGTCAGATACATCAGGAGCAGAAACCGCTGCAAATGTAGTAAAGTGATCGGTAGTCATAGTAAGTGTACTACTGTTTTTATCCCAGGTACTAGTTTTAGCTTTATCCCAGGCATCCTTGGTAGTGGAATAGTACATAGCTTCAACATTGTTGACATCCATACCGTTGGCAATCGATGCATTGACATCCACGGGGATCGAAAGAATAACATCTTTTTTGAAATTACCTTCAACTTTCTTACCTTTGTTATCAAATAACTCGATAGAATATCCATAATCAGCAGGTTTTTCATCAGCACTTTTTGATAAACCCTTGGCGGTTGGAGTAATGACAATACGCACCTCTGTAACAGTGGAGTCTACATTGGCAGCACCACCAGGAATAGTAAGCTCAGTACCGTCGGGAAGTTGAGTTACAAAATCTGAATTTGGATCAAATGTTACACTTGTACCATCTGGAATCTCAAAATCTGGAGCAGATAAATTGATCACCAATCCACTTTTTGACTCGGCAATATTAAGATTTACATCAATTTCTACATCAGTTGAGTAGTAGGACTCAGATCCATTTTCATCAATTTCAGCGAATTCCGCTCCGACTCTCCAGACTGCTTTAGGTGCAAGTAATTTAAAACCTCCAGTAGCATTCGTTTCGATCCCAACTTCTCTACCATCGTCTGTCCATGCATAAACAAATGCATTCACAACAGGGTTGTTATCTGCACCGAAAACAGTACCTGAGATATAATTATCTTGGGTAGGCTTAGCAATTGTAAGGTTCAGATCAACAATATTTCCAGATGCAAGATTTGCATTTACAATCAATGAGTCCAGGTAACCTTTCTCTCTCAATTCCTGGGATAGAATTGCTCCTACTTCATACTTACCACCTGGAAGAACAGGAATGGTAAATGTGCCGTTCTCATCAGACTCCACTTCATTCCAATATTCTTTATTTGATAATGTGCCTTCTCGATACGCCCAAACAAATAATGAGGAATCAGTAACTGCCGTACTGTTTGATTCAAATCTTACTGTACCTGAAATTGAAGCTGAGGCTGTAGTAAGGATGAAATTTTGTACCGTGGTTGATGAACTTGCAACAGTTACTAATGCAGGTTCAGCCGCATGTTTAGGAATATTACGACTGGAAGCGTCAGACTCGATATAGTAATCTAAAGCCCAATTTCCAGCAGCCAATACCATTTCATATGTACCATTGTCTTCGATTTGGGCGGTTTGCCATCCATCTCCATCAACGCGCATCGCATAAACTTCTCCGGTAATTCCTGAAATAGCATTTCCGCTAAGCTTTAAAGTACCTGAAATAACCGAATCATTTGTAGAAAGAGAAAAGCTAGCCTGATTTACAATATTGCCATTTTGATCGGAAAGAACGGTCGCCCCGCTATCAGCAACTTCTACTTTGTAATATTTCTCGTCAACATATCCATAATCAGAACCAGGAGGCATCCACATTCCAACCATGTATTCACCAGGGACACCAGGGAAAGAAAAAGTTCCTTTTGATGTTAAAGGTACATCCGCAACGATTTCAGTATATTCATCGTCTGAGTTTGGCTTAAACTCTCGAGCATAAACCCAGGCATTAAGTCCAGAAACTGGTTTACCTGCTGAATCATAGACCACACCAGTTACCTTTGCACCAGCTTCACGAACAATAAAATCCATAGTTTTAGCTGAATCTTCCTCACGAATTTTTAAGCGTTTTGGTGGAGAAGGAAGGTAAGGAGGTTCACTACCATCATCTATAACAGGAAGATCAAACCCGACTTCCCAGCGGCCCGGCGAGATGGCAAGAGAATATTCGCCAGAAATGTTGGTAGTATCAGAAACCCAACCTCCTTCATTACTCCATGCCCATACAAATACATTTGCCAATTTAGTATCTTGCGATGTTTTTACCACACCACTTAAGGTCTTGTCACGACTGGTAAGTTTAATTTCCCCCACATCAATTGAGTCTTTACCTACCCGAATAACTCTGGGTTCCGGACTTCCTAGTCCTTGCAATTCTGGGCCTACCCATAGTGAAACCTCATATTCTCCAGGTTGCACAGGGATTTCAAACTTTCCAGTTGAATCTGGTTCACCCCAATTTCCGCGACCTTCAGGATCGAATGCATCGACAACTGCATATTTAGCAAGATCCGAAAGTGTGGCAGCTGAACCTTCGGGTAAAACAAGGGTTCCGGTAATTTTACCACCAGACATTCTTGAAACTGTAAAATTCTTAGTTTGGTCTTCCTTTTTTGACCCAGAGGAAAATTTTACACGCTCGGGCGCAGCATCATATATCCAATCAACTTTGGTATCATAAGGACGATAGACCGTTATTTCCCATTTACCAGAACCAGCGACTAGTTCATAGGAACCATCATCACCAGTGAATGTAGAACTCCATCCCTCACCCTCTTCTCGCCATGCTACTACCTCTGCATTTGCGATCGGAGCCTTATCACCATCAAGAACATATCCTGTTATGGTTTTACTGGGCGGAGCGAGGAAGATGATAGGATCAGAAACCCGAACTTTGTCTGCATCGACAGTAACTTTTCCACTGGAGGTTTCAGCTATAACACGATATTGATATGTTTCACCCGGAGAAACCGTGGGATCGACAAATGATTTAGCCTGTGAACCGGGTTTAGTGTGGTTATTTTCATCATTAAACAGACTCAAGTAAGATGATGCAGTAGAAGATTTCCTTTCAATATCAAAGCCAGTGACTCGAGTGTCTGTTTTCCAGTCAATCTTAATAGCGTTTCCTAGTTTGATACTGTCATTTACACTTTTTAAAGTAAATCCGATAGGTTCAGGTGCAAGCGCTCCCAACTGTCCAGGTAATTCAACTCTCATCGAATATTTACCTGCTTCTTCTAGATAAAAAGAGAAGAATCCATTTGGATCAGTCTCCCCGAAAGCCTCACTTAACATTGCTGTGCCAGCAATGATCTCATCATCCCAATCCGGTTCCCCGTCTTGGTCTTCATCCCGGTAAGCCCAGACAAATGCATTCCCTAGACCTTGATTCTTGGTCTCACCTGACGCACGATTTTTCTGGGGAAACAAGATTCGACCGTAAACATTTGAGCCTTGTAGAACCATGTCCAAAGTTTGATTGGAGTCAGATGATAAGGAAACTAGTGTCTCGTTGGACTCCCTAAAACCTTGGAATGTCTCAGAGTCAAACGGAGGTTCGGCAAACACAAGCCAATCTCCTGCTGGAAGGTTTTCCAACTTAAACTCACCATTCGAACGTGTTTGTACATGGTCGAACCAAAAGAGGTAGTCAACTGTATGGGCAATAATACGAGCTTTCGGCACTGCAATACCATTGGAAGTTTTCACTGTACCAGAAATAGTCGAACCGCCTGCCATTTCCTCTCCTTCATCTAACCAATCAAACCCGTAAAGATCAGCATCTGATTTTCCAAATGAAGTGAGGTTAATTATTCCTAAGTCTGTGGTTTCTCCATCGGTAATAGTAATACTATATCCATCGTCCCAGGATCCCCCTTGCCATGCTACAGTACCAGCACCATTCGAGACCCTGAAGACATTCTGATATTCAGGTGCACCAATGGCTAATTTATAAGTACCACCTGGAACACTCAGTGTATATGATCCATTAAAGTCGGATTCAAAATTAATTTCTCCAAGATGAGGGAAAACAATCGGGGCGTACTCGTCCTCAGCATCAAAGAAATCGAACCACGCATATTTAACACCATCGGTGGTATTAACATCTTTCAACTGCAAAGTGACTGTAGCGGTTGGACGAGAAGAAAGCGTGAAATTTAAATCATCCGAAAATGATTCAGAAATTGAAACAATATCCGCTACCCCATCACTATTTTTATCATAGTAAGCAGATTTGAACATTCCGTCAAAACGTTCAGCTATAATTTTATACTCCCCAGCAGGAATCTTGAATGCGAATTCTCCTTCCTCTAAATCCATTGATGACTCATCCCACATTGGCCAAAAACGTTCATCGGTATTATTAGGATCTACAAAAACAATTTCAGCCCATATACCATTATTATTTGCATCTGTAACCATACCTGAAACAGAAACTAATGCTCTTTTTGAAAGATTAAATTCAAACGCAGAGTTATTAGATGCAACGATATCTATAATTTTTTGTTCAGGGAAATAAACAGAGTTATCAGGTGAAAAGACCTCGACTTCAAATGTTCCCACTGGTGCTCTACCCTTCAATTTGCCATCACGATCAATGCCGAAGGAAAACACGGGATAATCTGTAAGACGGTTGTTAAGATCATCAACAGGGAACAAATCAAACATTACATGTTCTGCTTTTCCACCTCCAGTAACATTTACAATAGCTTCGACCTCGGTAAACTCATTAGACATCCGAAATTCAGCATCCAATCTAAAGGTTAAAGAAGGTTCTTCGGAACTAGTAATTTTCGAATCTCCACCAACAATGGTAAATACCTTTGGGTTCTCGTTACCACCTGCGATTTTTGGTTTGTAAGGGGTATCTGTCTTAGGATCGTATGCGAAGGCTTCAGCATGGTAACTACCAGCCGGAAGTTTTGCAGTAAAAGTACCGTTCTCAAACCTTTCAAAGTTAAAAAACACAGGTTCTCCACTATATAGATCTTGACCGGTCTGTGGTACCTTGAAAAACCAAACATCGAACTCTTCGAGCGGTGTACCATTACTGTCCATAACAGATCCAGATACTTCACCAAATTGTGAGTCATCTAAGTTGGCAAAAGGATCGATAAAAGGATCACCGATCTGAACCTCTGCTGGAAAGGAACTGGATACAAATTCTACTTTAAGATAAGAATTTGCTAGCCCATCCCCATCAAAATCAAACTTGGAAGCACTTATCCCAGATTCAGTCGCTCGGCGCTGATTAGGTTGAGTGGAAGAAATCGGATTTTGTGGAAGTTGCTGGTCGTTAAGGTTTAAAAAGCCAAACTCATCATCATCGAGTTTGAACTCACTACCAATCTCGTCCTCAAAACCAGGATAAGGCATATTATCATCATAACTAGGCTCGTGTCCTTCGTATGGAGTACGTTTAAACTCAGAACCAACCACATTGCCTTCCTCTTCTTGCCCAACGCTACCTGCAACATAAGACAGTGTTCCATTATTATCTATTAAAGCAGCCCTAACTTCATCTGGATGCATTATACCATAAACACCTGATAAGAGTCGGCGCGGAAGATATGCTTTAACTTTAGTAGGTTCATCCTGCTTACCATTAATCGTTATAGCAGCGGTACGATCCCATGGGAGTGCAAAGCTGGCAGGACTCACATCAAGAACCGCAACATTTGTTTCAAAAATTGCACCCTCATAAAATCTTTCCCCTCCCATTTCCACAGTAATACCAAACATCGAGGAAATTGGGGAAGAAACTGATTCCGATGCAACACTAGCAGTAGTTTCAGCTTTGATAGTAAAAGATCCAGGTTTATCCCACTCTGCCATACGATGCTTGTATGAGGTGACATTTGCACCGCTTACAATAAAGTATCGAGGAGGTCCAACATCGTAGGTAAAGGTAAGTGTAACTGATGTACCAGCAGCTAAGCTTTGTGAAATATCTAACGGGTTGTTAGGTTTTGAACCATTTAAAGTTATCCGGTATAACATGCTCCCATGATTGTCCTGGTTATTATTCACCAATTTGGTGATGTTCATATCAACATCACCAGATAAAACAGTTGAACGATCTACATCAAATTCTAGACCGGCATCTAAATTATTTGCAAAGTCCTTAAATGGATTAAACTCCACAGGGTTTCCACCTGATGAATCAAATATAACTTCGGTCCCATCATCAAGAAAAACAACGAATTCTTTTCCAGCACCATTTGTTGTAGGTCGCTCATCTACATGAAAATTTAAAGTTGTATTCACTAGATCTGGATATGTCGAAAGTAAATGGTCAACTGCGACTTGAGGCAACTCTGCTGGACGCCAGTCATCTTCAAAATCACCACCATCATCGCGACTTATCATAATTAAATTAAAATCAGATGTGAAGTGCGCGTTAAATTCGTCATCTCCTACATCGAAAAACACATTGTAAATAAAATTGTCGGTCGGAGAAACTGAAGAGTATTCTTTTTCAGCATCAATGATCTCGATATTTTCAATTTCAGCCGAAAGTTTATTTTTGATTTCATCAGGTAGGTTTGAAGCTGAAATAAATTCCATCTCAACCTCTGCAAAATCACCCGTTGGAGAAGCATGCAATAGTGTTTCGTTTTGGTCGAAATACAGAGTTATACCGTTATCTAAGTCGATTTCATAGACGAATCTAATATCCGATTTGAATGCATCGTAGCTCTTTTTAGCAGAAATAGGTCGGGCATCTCCAAGTTCATCATTCGAATCTAATGAACTTTGGACGAAATCTTTGACTTCATCGATCGATAAACCTTCAAACTCTGGCTTTGGTCCAGATACAGGATCCTCTATATTATCATTTTCATCGATATCATCATTGTTTTGTGAATCTTCATCAGAATTATCGGCATTTGGTGCCCCTTCGTAGTATGCTAAGGCAGACTCTTTGGATACAAAGAACCATTGATCAACTTTGTTTGCTCCATTGTCTGCAACTGACTCAGGGCCTTGATCGTTTTGAATCATGCCAATCCCGCCGTGTTCAAGCCTAACTGCATTGTAGTATTGATATTCGCCATCGCCTTCTAAGCTCTTTATGTAGCCATTTTCATCGATTGTGTATGTGACTTTATTTGCCCCAGAATCTGCAACATCATCAGAAAATGTATCAAATCCATACAGGATGTGCCCATCGATGAACTTGGCTGTTCCTATGGATTTGTCTTCACCTTCATTTGCCGCTACGGTCCATAAAAGTATGTCGTTCAAATCATTGGACCAATTGTAAGCACCTTTTTCATCCTTATAGAGTACTGGCAAACCAATGGGTGTGGAAAAAACGAGTTCTCCTTGATTGTTATTCCCATCTGATCCGTTGTCGCCATCAATTTCATACGGATAGTAAAAGTATCGTCGCTCTTCCCAATATCCAGACAATTCAAAATGTTGGCGTGCTTGGATCTCTAAATCTTCTGACTGCGAATCCACATATGGGTAAACATTCCAATTGTCCAATATTTCATTGTTCAACTCGAGGTATATATTGGAATCGAATTCGGCAAGGGCTTCTTCTAAAGTATCAGGAAGAACCCGTTGTCCGAGAACCATTTCATCCTCATAGAAAGATTCCTGTAAATCTTGTAAGACGACATTATTAGCATAAGAAGCACCGGGAAGAATGCCACCAAGAGTAGGATCTGTTAATTGATCAGAGACGAATTCGTCCTCTTTCACTTCAGGTAAAAGTTGAGCGATATTTAGCCCTCCTTCGAAAAGTGCACTCAAACTGATCTTCATTCCATTAAGTTCAGGATCATCGTCTTCTATGATGTAGTCAGTAGACAGTGCATTGTGAAGTTCTTCAAGATCCGAGATAAACTCTACTTCTTCCTCAAAGTCGTCTTCGTGTAGAGAAAAAAGGAAGTCTGATTCAGGTCCCTCTGGTGTTTCAAATCTGCCGGGTGTACGAAGATCTGCCGATGCAGACTTATAGGTGGAAACTGCTGATTCTAAAAGTGATTTGGCTTTCCGGTGCATGCTAACATCTCGTATACCAAGAAAGTTGGGATATTTTTCTCGGAAGCTTTGTAGGGTAATCTCCTCCAATTCCATATCTAAATCCTGCATGTGACCAGCATTTAAATCAAATTGATAGCCTGCCTGAATTGAGGCTAATGTACCAAGTAGTTCAGCCATTGCAGTAAGAACCTTCAAATCCGTGGTATCGACTGTAACGACTTCGTCCATACCTGTCATGGAAGTTTCAATCGTGACGATATCAGTGACTTTTGAAAAATGATCGACAACAGATTCAATCTTGGGAATCATAAATCCTTGTATAGTGCTAGCCAATTTACCTGTTTGAAATTCACGATTAATTTCAAACTCGTACTCTCCGGCAAGCGGAATATCGGATAATGAGAAATTTATGATGGTCTCTTCAAATCCTAAAGATACCAAGAACTGCTTCAATGAATTGGCCTCCCTAGATTCTACTATTTGCGCCAACTCATGAAGTCCCTTGAGCAAGTGATAGCGAGATGAGTTATTGGGTGCAGAAACTTCAGATGTAAGATTGTTGTAAAATTCTGGAAATTCATCTCCACCGTCAAAATCAACAATTTCCGGATCGTGAATAACATTGAAGGAACGAAAACCGATTACGCCCGCTTCAAGATTTTTGAAAATAACATTTTCTGAATTGGCTTCTTGGTCGTATTCAGATTGGTTAGGTAATTGAAATGCAATGCTAGGTTGTACATACTGGTCTCCAAGGGACTGCCAACCGGGAATTTGTCTCCAATTCCAATTCCAATAATAGTCGCTTTTCGTGGCATAACTGCCCTCCTCCCAATAAATACGAAAAAGTTCTACCTCGTATTCAAAAAATTCAGGAGTTTCAGGCGAAACATCCGGAAGGGATCCTCTAACTACGACGCTGCATGAAATTTCATAATTATCTGCACTATTTTTTAAGCGAAAGTTTTTAAAATTTTCGTTAATGCCCAATAGAGGAGCATTCACATATTCATAGAAAGAATCATTGTCACCGGGTGGATCAAAATAAAAGAAAGCACCCTTTTGCTCGTAATTTCCACCCTGAGTCTCAAGGCCGATTTCCATGTAGGCATCACCATCCCACTCAATCTTTAATCTAGAACCAATATTACCAAGTGTAGGTGAAGCTTGTGGATCTCCGTGGACAAATGGATCTGCATCAATGATCCATGAACGATTCAGAGGAAGTAGGGAATTTGCAGAAATATCCACCCAACGGTGGTTTTGATCATCTGGATCTCCAGTATACAAACCTTCAAGGGAGTACTCCCCTTTATCAGTATCCTGGACAGCAGTTAATCCTCGGTAAGTTTCTCCATTACCGAGAAAGAAGTTGTCTGATGTAGCCGCAATATTTGAGAAATCATCCTCAAAAAAACGATTAATGGGAGGAGACATTGTTGAATTGTAAAGTGAATATGTACCGGTCCCATTATCTGTGCGAACAAACTCTCCAGTTGTCTGATTTAGATCGAAGTAATCGTAAGTGAGATTTCCAGTCACTGCTGCAGGCATAGTTAACTCTGCGTAACTACTTCCCCAAATAAGTTTAATTATCCATTGCGAGGAAGTTCCTCCAACCTCAAAATTTAGCGATTCCCACTCTCCGTCGCTTGAATCATAGCTTACTGCAGAACCATCGCCCTTAAACAAAAACTTCTCTTCACCATTGTCGCTTGGATCCGAACTACTCTGATGGGACAATTCCATTGAGTAATCATTAAAATCAGTAGTTGTTACTCCGTAAGAAAAACTCACAAAGATGGACGATATAAGGGTATTTAAAAATCTCATAATTAGGGAATGGATTAAACTTGAGAATTGAACTTTCATAAATCATTAATGCATAAATAAATTTACGTGCAATAAAAAAAGATCGTCGACTGGATACATTCTAAACGAAAATCCTTGGTGAGACTATTATTAAATTGAAATCAAAATAATTTCTAAAAATACCGATGAATGAGTATTTTTAATTTAATAATCGTAGGTAATACACGATAAATAAAAGGGGCAACACTACCTTGAAAAAATCCACCTCCGTAAATAACGGAGGATTTGTTTATCAAAACCGCTTTCTTAATTAACTTAGCGGCAACTAGGGGGTGGGGAGATTCCACTAACTGTAATTCAATCTTTTCCCATGCCTTTGTTGCACGAGCAGATAATTTCTCCAACTCTTGCTTTGTACTTGTTTTGTTAAATTCTGATTTAAAATCTCCGAAACGTGCATCAATGACCCTAGGAAAGGATTCATATTCAAGCATCAAAGATTGAGAAAAAGAAGATAATGCCGACTTGCCAGCATTGTATAACGGCATGTAAGGGACAGGATATAGGGTAGCAAGGGATGAAATATTAACAATTACGCCGGAATTTTGAAGCTTCATTTCAGGTGCAAAAACGCGACAAAGGATGACAGGAGATACAAATAAAAGGTTAATTTGACGATCAATCTCTTCGAGTGGAAAATTTTTCCATTCAAAAAAAGCACCAGTTCCAGCATTATTAATTAATAAATCGGGCGCACCATGCTTTTTCAAAAATTCCTTTGCAAATTTATTGGTATTATTTGCATTCGATAGATCTACGCTGTGAAACCTTAAGTTATTATATTTTTGAAAATCCTGAAAATTTCTTGATACAGCATGAATTTCAACCCCATCTTGATGAAAAAGATCAATAATTGAACGACCTATTCCTCGGGACCCACCTGTTATTAAAATTTTCTTTATATCCATAGATTCAAAACATTTACATTAATTTATGATGGCGAAGACGCAAAAGATAAAAGATAAGATATAGTGTAATGTCCAAAAAAATTCTACTTTTAACCCATGAATACCCTCCAAATAGAGGTGGAGCTGGTGTTTATTGTGAAGAGCTTGCTTATGCGGCGAATAAAAAGAAGATAAACTTAGAAGTATGGGCTCCTGAGGGTTCGATTAAATCATGTAATTTTGATGTCAAAAAACTGCCGTGGAAAGGCACCCATAGCTGGGTTTCGTCCTGGAGGCTGGTAAGCAAACTATTAAAATTAAAATTTCAGAGTGAATCAATTAACTGCATTCACTTAGCTGAATTAGGAAGTTTGCGTGCATTTGTTCGATTTGGATGGAGAATGAAAAATTTCCCACAAATCATCATTACAATTCATGGTTCAGAGTTGCTTAAATTTACTGCTAATCCAATAGAGAAATGGTTATTTAAAAAACTTTTGCACCAATCAGTAAGAATTCATGTTTTATCTAAGTACAATGAGGAAAAACTTAAGTTATTTTGCCCTGAAATAAAAGATAAAGTCTTCCGTTTACCTGGGGCTCCTGCCAGAAGAATGGTTCCAAGCAATCAAATTACAAGTTATTCAGATAGTTCGAATTTTATAAAGATATTAACTGTTGGAAGGATTCACCCTAGAAAAGGACAGGCAGAATTACTACACGCATTGAACAGACTTCCTCTGAATTTACAAAAGCAGATTATAATTACCTTTGTAGGTCCTTTCGCAAAATCTACTTACCAAAGAAAAATAGAAAAAGAGAAAGAAAATTTCAATGGGAAGGTTATTTTCACTGGAGATATCGAAGACCATGAATTACATAAAAAATATCAAGAAGCGGATCTCTTTGCTCTGACTTCCACGATACAAAAGAAAAGCGTTGAAGGCTTTGGTTTTGTTTACCTAGAAGCATCTGCTCATGGATTACCAATTTTAGCCCACCGAACTGGTGGGGTGGAAGATGCGGTTCTAGAAAACAAGACTGGTCTTCTAGCAAACCCTAAATCCATAGAATCTTTAGCTGAAAGGTTGGAAACTCTAGTATCTGATTCTAAACTAAGGGACTTGCTGGGGAAAAATGGAATGGAATGGGCAAGGTCTCATTCATGGGGAAATATTGGTGAGAAACTCTATAATATTCCCTAAAGCACATCTGCGAAGGCTGGACGAAGGCGGTTAAAAAACCAAGAACCTGCAAATAAAATTATAAACCCAAATACCCATGCATACAAAATGCTATTCCAATTGGGTTGTCCACCCCACAACACAACCTGCCGAAGCGAATCTATGATTTGAAGGATTGGGTTCCATTGTAAAAACTTCCAAATTTCCGGAGCTGTCGTCTGAGCCTTCTCAGCTGAGTAAAATACTCCACTTGCATAGAGCAAAGCTAATCCAAGAAATGAACCCATTTGGCCTACATCTCTAATAAAAACTCCAAGAGATGAAAAAAACCATGAAAAACCAAGGGCAATTAAAAAAACAGGTCCTAAAATAATTGGTGCATATAAAATTGTTAGAGTGAATCCATCACCAAGGATAAAAACACCAATCAGGCACAGCGATATCCCAATCATCAAATCGTATGAAAGTGCTCCCACCGTCGCTGCTGGTAGAATTTCCAAAGGAAAAACTACTTTTTTTACAAAGTTTGGTTGCCCAACTATAACTCCTGGTGACGCACCAATAATTCCAGATACAAGTCCCAGAACATTCAAACCAAGAAAAACTCCCAGTGCGTAATCTAAAGTAGATTCATCAGGTGACTCTGTAAACCTTCCTCCAAAAACGATTCCAAATGCAAATACATAAAGACTCAGCATCAAAAGAGGGTTAACCACCAACCAAAGCGCACCTAACACGCTGCCCCGGTGACGTGCCTTTACATTGCGAATTAGAAACTGCCACAGCAATTCTCTTTTTTTGAACAAGCTTATTAAGGGAGCTAGCATTTTATATTTTATTGAATTGTATTAAGTTGCCAATTGGACAGGAAAAAGTGGTATGTTCGCCACTTTGAATTATCTGTATTATTTATATCTAAATAAAGCCAATCATTTTCCCCTGAACTAAACAGATATGGAAAAGCAGACAAACTCGTCCACAACCATCCTAGGTGTTCTACATAAAACCAAACAGAATCCGCTGTCTTTGTAATACTCCAAAACCAACCTAATCGTACATGATAACTCCAACCCGAAGAATATGGAATAAAAACCCCAAACCAATCCGATTCCTTCCAACCAGAGGTACTAAGTAGCTTGGCAGTAGGCCATATTGATATATTCTGATAAATCCAATCAAGATGATTTTGTAGTCTAGTAAGTACGGTGACATCTCCATAAGTAGAATCAGATGATCCGTAAGAAACGGTACCAAAAATCCTCCATTTTTGATTTTTAAAAGCAATTAAGGGACCACCACTATCCCCTTCTGCTGTGCTTACTTCAAAAGTTAAAGGGATAGAGTCACTTGAGCCTGCAGGTAAAGGACCCAAGGTCGCATTCTCCAATCCGAGTCGATTTGAATTACCATTTGGACTGTCAAAATCGAATGCCAATAGACCCCCGCTCACTAGTTCTGAGTCAAACTTCACCTCTTTTACCACCCGATCCAAAATATTTTCCCCAACCATTCTTTTCGAATTTTTATCATTTTGCTTTCCAGTTTTTCCTTCCACCAATATCCCGTAACCGGCAATAAATACTTTTTGTCCCTCGTTCAGACTTTCCGAGTCAGGAAGACAGAGAGGTTGATACCCAATCACAGGATTTGATAACCGTGCTATTGCAACATCAACCCCATAAGTGTCACCATCTCCCCAAGGTGGATTAATTTCCTGCCGAGAAATCCAATCAGGATGGATAGTAAATGATTCAATACCGAATCGTAAACTTGATGGAGCAGATGAAAAATCATGATATAAAATAAATTCCCAATCTGAAGGAGTTGGTAATGGATCAAGAGTTTTGTTTTTTATTACATGTGCTGCAGTTATAATGGTATCTGGCGATATTAAAGTAGCAGTGCCAAGAATTCCGCCATCAGATAACAATGCTCCAATCGGAGAAAAATCGGGGATGGTCTCAGATTTCTGATAAGGTGATTGATTTTGCCCTAAATAAGAATGAGTCAACCAATTTTGGGTGTCTAATTTACCTAACCTTCGAGCAGAATTCCCAGAAACTTTAAGTGAGGTGAAAACAATGAGTGAAAATATCCAAATTGTTTCAATTTTCAAGGGATGGAAGAATATTGGGTGGAGGGCTTGGTGGTGTAATATTTGGAGGAGGAGGAGGAGGCGGTAAACCTTCCAAATCAAAATCTGATGATTGAGTAGATGAATTTGTTGTTTCTACCAGTGCACTATCTAAATTTTCCGTAGATTGCATGGGCCCTAATGCAGTTGAATTTGTGACATTTACTGAATTGGAATTATTTATTCTATTTCCTAAAGAAGGATTAATTGGCTGCGTATTCAAATCATTGGAATCTCGAACGAAATTAGTAGGGAAAGGAAGATTAGGCACGACTCGCCTGGGCACAACACCACCAATCCTAGAACTAGATACTCCTGCATTTTTTTGAGGAAATGGATTAGAAGGAGATTTCTTATTTACTAACCATTCCGGAAGTTGTGGAGCAGTTTGAGGTCGAGGAGGCATATATTTAGGAATGGTAGGAGATACCGTACTGCGTTTTGGTAATGGCGTTGAAGATACGGAACCACTTGCACTTGAGCCTGTGGATGATCCTCCCTGCAACAAGGAAAGTTCATATGATTGACCTTCATAAAGAATAGTTAAAACTTCAGA
>Ga0233432_10001324_pt1 | contig 23921 bp, 20 predicted proteins | sample SI_122_August201_6_FD_179870 | JGI IMG/M metagenome (GOLD analysis project Ga0233432, IMG submission 179870) | Seawater microbial communities from Saanich Inlet, British Columbia, Canada - SI_122_August2016_10_MG | ecosystem: Environmental > Aquatic > Marine > Inlet | place: Canada: British... | reverse complement strand
CTGAGGTGTCGGGCATGGCCATTAAACTCAGCAGCGAGACGGTCAATCGCATCGTTCACGTTCGCTACAACTGGAAACAGAACCCCAACCTGGGCCTAACCAATACCTCCGGCCTTCCAGCTGTCCCTTTTAGGACTGACCGACACAAATTCCCTCGTACCATCAAACACACTGAGTCGGGCTTGCCCTCAGAGTACACCACTCCAGCGAAAGACTGGACGAGTGGCGATGTGGCGATTATCAACGGCTCTCTAGCCAGAGGTAACTGGAAAGATGGTGAAGGTTGGCTCGGGGTGACCGGCATCATGGTGGCTCCCTTTGGACCCAACATGGGTGTGCTTCAGGTCGTCGAAGGCTCACCTGCTGAAGGTAAAATCTTCGAAGGCGATGTCATCTACGACGTGAACGGCACCCTCCTGGGTGAGTCACCCCTTAAAGATGTCGCCGCTGCTCTCACCCATGCCGAAAGCGAAACCGGTGCAGGCAAAATCTCCTTTGGTGTTCGACGTTCAGGTGAGAACCTCAATGTCGAACTCAAGATTGAGGTGCTGGGAACCTACAGTTCCACCAGCCCCTACGATTGCCCCAAAACCGACCGCATTGTTTCGAACATGGAGAAATTCCTCGCTAAACGCGGGGGGACCATGCAAAGTCACACGGTCTTCAGTAACTCCGACGCCCTCTTCATGTTGGCTGCTGGGACTCCTGAGTACCAGGGCCTGGTGCGACGAAAGGTCTACCGCCAGATGGGCAGTTACGACACCAAGTCTCGCATCGATCCTCTTCAGAAACGTCACCCCCAGAACTGGCACTTCGCCTACAACGCTCTGCTCACGGCAGAGTATTTTATGGCCACCGGTGACCGAAACGTTCTCGACTTTCTGAAGTGGAACCTCGACTATCTGGCCGTGACTCAAAACAAAGTCGAAGCCTCTGACACCCCTTGGCCAAGAGCTCTGGCCGGTTCAGCCGGAGGGTGGCGCCACAACTTTTACGGTGGCCTGGGTTACGGTATGCTGCCGACCATCGGCGTTCCCGCCATTCTCTCTTTCCGTTACGCCATGGACATTGGCCTTGAGGTCGACGAGTCGGCCTACCAACGAGGACTGGATTACTTTAAGCACAACGGGGTCGAAGTTGGCACCATCATCTACGGTAATTTCACCAAAGCCATCACCGAACCACCTGCCCTCGACTTGGATGCCGCCTATAAAGGAAAGCTTCCCGCCAGCAACGGAATGCGAGGCATGGCCGCCATCCTCTACAGCATGATCAAAGGCGAGGAACGCACCGCCCACATCTGCTCTTTTTATGCCGCTAATTCTTTCAATAACATCGCCCATGCCCACGGTGGAAACTTCTGGGGCAACTGGATGACCGGTGCTGGAGCTTATGTCCACAGCAAAGAAGCTTTTATTCGTTTTATGAAAGGCCACGCCTGGTACCGAGACCTACACCGTATGTTCGATCATAGCCACTATCAGGGCAATGCCGGCATTGGAGGTGGGCAGTACCTCTCAATGGTTCTGCCTCGACACCGTCTGCGCCTCCTCAGTGCTTCTGAGTCGGTCTTTATGGACAACCCCAAGGAGATCTTCCGCCCTGCTCTCGACGCTCACCGCGACCGAAATTACCCCTTGGCTGAGACCTTGGCCCAAGGTGTTCTCGACGGTCATGTGCTGAGCCCGGTTGATAAGGCCAAAGCTCAACAACTGGTGGACCTCGCCAAGGAACTTCAGGTCAGCATTGCCCACGACCTGAACAAAGTCGAAGCCCTCATCAAAGCAAAGAAGTACTACGAGGCCAAACTCGACCTACCTCAACTTCAAGGCGTCGTCCCCAAGGGTGACGCTCGCTTGGCTGCCATTGAGAAAGTCCTCAATAACCCTGAACTGGAAGCGACCCTCAAGATTGAAGAAAAAGAGTACAACACCTTTCTCAAGAGTTTGGACATTAATGTTGCCAGTCCCAAGCCTGCCAGTGAAGATGAAGCCAAGTGGACCTGCCTGACGCCCCAGAGTAATCTGGCCAGACGTATCCGTTCCAACATTGGCAAGGTGCCAGAAGAAGAAGCGAATCAGTGGAGTTTCAAAGTTGTTGAGTCGATGGCTCAGGCACCTGAGGGCTGGACCCAACCCAACTTCGATGACAGCTCTTGGTTAAAAACGGCTCTTCCCATGTCGTGGTACTTGAATCACCAAGCCCTACTGCGAACCACCTTCGATGTCGAAGACAAAAGTTCCATCGATGCATTGCGAGTTCGTTCGTGGACCTATCGCCAACAAAACGTTCAGATTTTCATCAATGGAATTCTTGTCGCGAAGATCAATCAAGCCTCAAACAATGCCACTCTCGACTCTCTCTTGAGTGACGGAGCTCTTAAGGCGATCAAGAATGGTAAGAACACCTTGGCTGTCACCACTCTCAACAACTGGCGCTGGGGTCGTTACATGACCAAGTTCGAAACCGATACGGCCAACAGTGTCTACAACAACGGCTACACCTTTCTGCTCGACATGCGAAAAAAATAATGTCGTGATTTCCTGCTGAGAAGGACACTCCCTTTCAACAGGAAATTTTTATCCAGGCACATCGTGCTTCTTTTTACTTCAGTTTAAAAAGCACCGCTGTCATCTTTAACTTATTTCAGTCAGGAAGGCCCCATGTCCACCCTTCAACTCTCAGGTTCATGGAACATGAACGAGGTTGGAAAAAGAAAAACTTTTCCAGCCGCCATTCCCGGTGACAACTACAGTGCTCTGATCAAGGCCAAGGTCCTTCCCGACCCTTACTTTGGAGACAACGAGAAGAAGGTGCAGTGGGTGAAAGACCTCGACTGGGAATTCTCCCGCGAGTTCAATATTCCCAAAGCCTTCTTTGCTCAGGACAACATCTGCCTGAACATTGAGAGTCTCGATACCGTCGCTGAAGTTCGCATCAACGACAAGGTCATCGGCAAGAGCAAGAACATGTTCAAACGCTTCCGTACTGAAGTGAAGTCAGCCCTGAAACCTGGAGTTAATACCATTAAGGTTCGCATTAACAGCCCGCAGAAAGAAGCCTTGAAGGAGGCGGCGCGCTGGCCCTTTCCCGTTCCTTACTCAAGTAATTCCACCTTCAAAAACATCAACGCCCTACGCAAGGTTCAGTGCCACCCCGGTTGGGACTGGGGCATCGAGCTGGCCGTGTCCGGTATCTACGGAGAGGTCTCTCTGATTGGTTATGACAACGCTCTCTTGGAACACGTCTACACCAAGCAGACCCACCGTGGCAAAGTGTGTGAACTGAAAGTCACCACCGAACTTGTTGCTCCAGCTAAAGGCCAACAGGCTGTGACTTTCACCTTTGATGGTGAGCAAAAAGTCGTTGAAGCTAAACTTCAAAAAGGTTTGAACAAAGTCGAGACGACCTTCAAAATCAAAAACCCCAAACTCTGGTGGCCCGTAGGTTACGGTGAGCAGCCCCTCTACAGCCTCAGTGTGTCGACGGGTTCTCAGTTTCTTCAAAAAAGCATTGGCCTACGAGAACTGGAGATCATCAATGAAAAAGACGACATCGGCAAAAGCCTCATCGTCAGCATCAATGGAACCCATGTTTTTTGTAAGGGAGCCAACTGGATTCCCTGTGACGCCTTGCCCACTCGCCAAACCCCCGAGGCCATGCGTGGCCTCCTGGAAGATGCGGTCGAAGCCAACATGAACATGATTCGCGTTTGGGGTGGAGGCCAGTACGAAGCCGATGTCTTTTACGAAACTTGTGACGAGCTAGGCCTGCTGGTGTGGCAGGACCTGATGTTCGCCTGCTCGCTCTACCCCTCTACGGATGACTTTGTTGCAAACTGTGTCGATGAAGTCGAGTACCAAACTAAGCGCTTACGTGACTACACCTCGATCGCGCTGTGGTGCGGTGACAACGAAGTCATTGGAGCCTTGGGCTGGTACAAAGAATCCAAGGAGAATCGCGATACCTATCTCGTCAATTACGATCGACTCAACCGCGCTTGTGGTGATGCCGTGAACCGAGCTGATGACACTCGTGTGTTCTGGCCCTCTAGCCCCTGTGCTGGCCCTGGTGATTTCAGCAACACCTTCCATGACGACAGCTCAGGTGATATGCACTACTGGCACGTTTGGCACCTGGGAAAACCCTTCGAAGCCTACTACGACGTGGTACCCCGGTTCTGTTCAGAGTTTGGTTTCCAATCCTTCTCCAGCTTTGAAACCACTAAAACCTTCACCGAAGCCAAAGACTGGAACGCGACGTCTCCCGTCATGGAAGTGCATCAGAAAAACCCAGCAGGGAACGAAAAGATCGTCAACATGTTCTCTCGTTACTTCCGCATGCCCAATGGTTTCGAGAACTTCATTTACCTCTCCCAAGTTCAACAGGCCATCGCCATAAAAACCGGTGTAGAGTTTTGGAGACACTTACGCCCCGTGTGTATGGGGGCCCTTTACTGGCAACTCAACGACAACTGGCCCGTTGCCTCCTGGTCGTCCATCGAGTATGGTGGGCATTGGCGCCAACTTCATTACCACGCGAAGCGTTTCTACGCCCCGGTGATGGGAACGGCCTTCCAGAAAGACGGTAAGGTAGAAGTTTGGATTGTGAACGACCTTCTCAAATCCACCCAAGCCAATGCAACGTTGAAGGTTCAGGATTTCAAAGGTAAAACCCTCAAGACCATCAAGTTGACTGCCTCCCTGAAAGCCCAGGCCAGCAAGAAGCTCAAGGTCTTCAAAGTTGAGGAACTGGCTTCACAGCCCGACACGTGTTTCATGACCATCGACATTGACTCCAAAGGAACCCTCGGTCGTCAGCAGCACAGCAACACCCACTTCTTCACCCCCTACAAAAGTTGTGAACTGGAGCAGGCCAAAATCATCACTTCAGTTAAGGCTCACAAGGATGGAGCGGAAGTCACCCTGAAGACCGACAAGCCTGCTTTCTTCGTGAACCTTGAAGTCTCCAAAGTCCCTGGTGTTTTCAGTGATAACAGCTTCACCCTCGTTCCGGGAAAAGCTAAGAAAGTGATCTTCCGTAGCCGAAAAGAAACGACCTTAGCCAAGATCAAAGCTGGCATCAGCCTGAAGTCGCTGAGAGACACCTACTGATCATATTCCAAACTGAAGGCTGGGGTGGCGAATGAACCCTCTCCTAAGGCCCATCTGATAACAGCTTTTAAATCGTGAATCTCCCATCATAATAGAATGGGTTTATTTAGGTTTATTGTTTTTTTCTGATTGGCGTCTCCAATTCCATTTTCTGACGGATTTCCCTTTAAAGAGGGACTGAAGGTTCGGTCTTTTCCGGGTAACCGACTACTGGAAACGGACGTTGCCTCTGTGGGACTGCTGGCCTGCTTTCTTGTGGATGGTGAAGCTCAACACCAAATTGGTGAGCGCACCTTTACCCAAGAGCCTGGTTCCCTTTTTGTGCGTCACACCGTAGAGAAACACCTGCTCAAAGCCAAGGGCAACCTTTTCCTCATGGAAGTTGATCCGGAAAAGACCATGCTTTCCCTTGAATGCGCTGAACTGGTGTCGGCTCACCGTGAAATTTTTCCCCCAATGAGTCTATCTTATGCCAAAGCATGGGTCGACCTCGCCCAGGTGGAAGACCCTACTTTTCTCAAAGCCGTGTTACACCGCTTCCTCAAAGAAAAGCTTCGCGTCCAACCTCCGGATTTTCTTGCCTATGCCCAGCGAGACATCGTGGCAGAGATTTGTCGTTCTGTTCTGCTCAAGGGGATCACCACCTTGGGCAAAGAAGGTCTACCAAAGCTGGTGAGCGATTTGCTCGATATCATCGAATCCGAATTTGCATCAGGACTCAGCTTAGAAAATTTGGCCCAACAACTGAAGGTGAGTGAAGGTCACCTCAGCCGGACCTTCAAAGAACACACGGGATGGAAAGTCATCGACCACCTAATTGAGCGTCGCCTTCAAGCTGTTAAAGAAGACCTGCTATGGACTCGCAGCCCCATTCAGGATGTCGCCAGAAAGGCTGGATTTCGCGAGATGCCTCATTTCAATCGAATCTTTCGCAACCGGGTGGGGTGCACGCCCAAACACTACCGTGACAGGAGCTCAGAAATGAGATCATAAGGCCATGGCTGACCTGAAGAAAAAACGTGCTGAGAATATAGAAGGAGAGTTCTGGGTCGACTCCACCTGCATCGACTGTGACACTTGCCGCTGGATGGCACCGGATGTTTTTGGAAGGTCCGGTGAGATGAGTGCAGTGGAACAACAGCCCACCCGTCCTGACCTGCGCCGACAGTCCATGGAAGCTCTGCTCAGTTGCCCCACCCAATCTATCGGCATGTCGCCACCCAGCAAAGAACTGGCGAAAATCAGAAAGAGCTTTCCTCAGCTCCTCAGCGACGACATCTACTACAACGGCTTTCACGATTCGAAGAGTTACGGTGCCTCGAGTTATTTTATTCGGCATTCCGATGGAAATATTCTGGTGGATGTTCCCCGCTTCGACCCCGTTCTCATTTCCAGACTTGAGGAGATGGGTGGCGTGAAGCACCTCTTCATGACCCACAAAGATGACGTGGGCGATCACCAACGCTTTGTTGACCACTTCGGATGCACACGCATTTTGCACGCCTCGGAGTGTGTTGGAGAATTGTCGGTAGTCGAACAACCCATTGAAGGCTTTGGGGCCAAACCCTTCCTCGACCACGGCACCTTCATTCCCACCCCCGGTCACACCGAGGGCTCCATGTGCCTCCTATGGCGAGACACCCTCTTCACGGGCGATCACCTGGCTTGGAGTGTTCGCCTCGGCCATCTTTACGCTTTCAAAAACCATTGCTGGTCAAGCTGGGATGTGTTGGTGGAGTCGATGGCGTCTCTTAAGGCCTACGACTTTCGTCGTGTTCTCCCCGGCCACGGTCGTCGCTGGGAGAGGGAGAGTGTGGAAGCCATGGCCGAAGACTTCGAAATCTGTCTCAAGTGGTGCCGGGAAATCGACTGACTATTTCTCGGGGTTGAGGATGTGCTCACGGTGAGCCTGTCCCCGCTCAGTGTTTCCAGATAGTTTGCCTTTTGCTCCCATGATCGTGTTCACGGAGCTGTTATTTCCTGCTCCAACGTAAATGAGGTGGTAGGTTCCATCCATCCATATTCCTGTTGGTGAGGCGAGTTCATTCGACTCCAGTTCTCCTGCCACCTCCAACACAGGGCGGACCTCACCCAGCAAAGTTATGCCGTCTCCGGCAAGCGTGACCTCTACGATCTCGGTGATGCGGGCATCTGAGCCCGAAGCTCGATTTCCCATACAGCAGAGCCCAAGGTAAGTGTCCTCTCCAACTTTCCGAATGGAAGCTGGGTCCATCTCATGCCAGATGAGCATGTGGTTTTCCTTGGGAGTGCCCATGCCTTCGATGGGTCGCAACACGCCTTTCCGCTTCCAGTGAATCGCATCTTCTGAAACCCAATAGCAGGAGAAGTAGTCCTTTCCGCCACCGTGGAGAGAGTAGCCGCAGTAGGCTTCGCTCTGTTCGGCATAGGGGTTAGGTCCCCAGCGGAAGTAACCGGTGTGACCATCGCCGTAGCTGGTGGACGTGTCGTACCTCAGAACAACAGAGTCTTTCTCACCGTGGATTCTCTCGAAATTGAGGCCATCTGTTGAAGTGGCGAGGAGCGTAGCCTGGGTCGGTGGGATGTTGTTTTTGTGATAGCTGAGGTAAATCTTGCCATCGATGAGTTGGGCATGGGGTGTCTCGGTGTGGCCGTTGCCCTGAACCGGGTCGAGAAGGATCGGGTTAGACTTGGGCTTTGTTTCCAAGTGGTCTAGATCACCGCTAGCGAGAGCTTCGTCGTAGGATAGCCAGTTGCCGGCTTCTGTGGGGCAACCTTTGCAAAGAAAGAGCCAGATGCCTCCCTCTCCCGGGTGGTGGTCCGTTGAGCAGTAGAGGGCAAAGTCGTAGGGCAGGGCTGAGAAGTCTCTCAGATCCACCAAAGAGGTGTAGTAAGGGCCTGGCTCAGGCATGCCCTCAGGGCGATTGATGAGGGGGCCGATCTTTTCAAAAAAGGGAGAGACTGGAGTGGTCATGGAATCGGGAATCTCATAGGGCAGGGGTCGGCCACTCGAGCCTTGGCAAGAGAGACAGAAAAGCACCCCCAACATAGACGAAAAAAGTCAATTTCCAACCCACTAGACCTTTGACAGCCGGGACTTTTCTGGAACGTAATCTTGTATAAGATGGAAGCTAAGGAGTAAGTGAAATTGGGCCTCAAAGGAAAAGCACTCGTAGGACAGTCCGGTGGACCGACATCGGTGATCAACAACTCTCTCATTGGAGTCGTTGAAGCTTGTCTTGCCAGCGACGATATCGATGGGATCTATGGCATGAACGGCGGGATCGCAGGTGTTCTCGAAGAACGCTTCTTCGACCTCCAGGCTCAACCCCAGAGTGTCCTCGATGGACTCAAGCAGACCCCCTCTTCTGCCCTCACCTCCTCTCGCCACAAACTCAAGGACGACGAGATTCCGAAAGTCCTCGAGATTCTAGAAGCCCACAATATTCGATACTTCTTTCTCATCGGTGGCAACGACACCATGGACACCATCCACCGAATCGAGGCCGCCTGCAAAGAGAAAGGCTATGACCTGAAGGGCATCGGTATTCCCAAAACCGTTGACAACGACCTCTTCGGCACCGACCACACTCCCGGCTTTCCTTCGGCTGCTCGCTACAATGCCCTCAGCGTAAAACAAGGCGGATGGCTCGCTCGGGACATGCGAGAGGTCGACCAATTCGTCGTTTTTCAGACCATTGGTCGCGATGCCGGATGGCTCGCCGCGGCTGCTGCTTGTGCACGTCAGAACGATGACGATGCCCCCCACCTCATCTATTGCCCTGAGCGTCGCTTCGTAAAAGAGAAGATGCTCGAGGATGTGAAACGGTACATCGAACGCCACGGTTGGGTTTCAGTCGTCGTTTCCGAAGGTCTCTTAGATCCCAACGGCAACCCCGTCAGTGCCTCCACCACACAAGACGCCTTCTCCAACACCGAGTTCGGAGCCATGGGCGGAGCCAGCGTTGGCATTGAAGTCCACAAGATGATCACCGAGGCCACGGGCCTGCGGGGAGAATTCCAAATCATTGAGTCCCTGAACATGTCGGCGATCGACCGAGCGACTCCCCTCGACCTCCAAGAAGCCTACGACTGCGGAAGTGAAGCCGTTCGCCTCGCCCTCGCAGGTGAAAGCGGATCGATGGTGTCCATCGAACGCGTGGGCAACGAACCCTACCAGTCCAAACTCACCACCGTGCCCCTCTCAGAAACAGCAATTCGAGCCAAGGCCATGCCGGAAAGTTTTATCAACGCCGAGGGCAACGACGTCACGGCCGAAGCCCTCACCTACTTAAAGCCCCTCGTGGGCGAGCTCCCTCCCTTTGAGCGACTTCAACCCATTTTTATCGAGCCCGCCCTCAAATGAGCACCATTCTCGCCCTCCACGCCCACCCCGATGACACCGAGGCTTTCGCAGCCGGTACCCTGGGCCTGCTCAAAGAAAAAGGGCACCGCATTGTCATCGCCACCATGACCGCCGGTGGTTTGGGAGGCATCAACAGCACCGAAGACGACACCATCGCCATGCGCCGTGTTGAGGCCCAGAAGGCTGCTGAGCTCCTAGGCGCCGAGTACCACTGCCTCGAAGGCCGTGACGGCTTTCTTTATGACAACACCGAGATGCGCCTTCGTGCTCAGAGTCTGCTGAGGACGGTTCGGCCCGATGTCGTCATCACGCACCTGCCGAACGATTACCACAGCGACCACCGCACCACTTGCTCCATCACCGAAGCGGCCTGCATGGTCACCACCCTGCCCAACGTGCCCGTTGAAGAAGACGTTCTCGAACGCACGCCACTTCTCTATCACTCAGCTCCTCTGGGCTTGAGCGATGTGCTTGGTCGGAGAGACCTCGAACCTCACTTTTTCATCGACATCTCTTCCCAGATGCAACTCAAAATGGACATGCTCTCCTTGCACCACTCCCAAAGGGAACTGATGCGAGTCATGCACGGCATGGAAGACTTTTTTGAAGAGATGCGCGCCATGCATGAGGAATTGGGCTCCCGAGTAGGTGTTCCCTATGCCGAATGTTTCTGGCAACACCTAGGAGGAGGTTTTAGCAAAGAGCCTTACATCCAGAATCAGCTGACCGAAAACCTAGCCACCTTGAAGGAAGTGACATGAACAACACCGATCCCAAGTATCAGGGTTATGCCCTATGTAAGGAGATGCTCGAAACCCCTGAAGTCGTTCGTCAGTTCAATCCAGATTGTTCCGAACTCCTGAAAGGTTTCGAACAACCCAGTCACCTCTTCCTCACCGGTGAAGGTAGCAGTCGAATTTTCCCCGCCAAGAATGCCATCCTCAACAATGTCGCAGAACCCTGGACTTGCCTCCCCTTCAGCGAAGGCGCTACCCAAGGCCTCGACATCGACCTTTCCAACAGTCTCGTTGTCGGAGCTTCTAACTCGGGTCGAACCAAAGAAGTCGTTCGACTCTTCGATAAACTGAAAGACGCTGGGCACTCATCTCTCGTTGGCCTCACCGCCCACGACGACACCCCTTTGGGCGATCGTTCCCATGCCTGCCACGTGCTCAGCTGTGGCAATGAAAACGCGGTCGCCGCTACCAAAAGTGTTGTCGAGCAGGCCTTTTTTGTCGACAGTCTGGTACGATACTTCAACAAGAAGGCGGTGCCCTCTCTCGATGCTGTCCCTGCAGGGTTAGAAAAAGCACTCACCTACGATATTCCCGAAGAGATCGTTGAGAAAGCCGCCCAGGCTCCGACCCTCTACTTTGCCGGACGTAACAATGGTGTTGCTGAGGAACTCACACTGAAGACCAACGAGATCACCCGCAAAAAGTCCGACTTCCTCGAAGGCACCTACGGTGTTCACGGTATCGAAGAAGTGATGGAGGCCGGCGATGTGTTGGTGCTGGTCGACCCCTTTCCTCAAGAAGAGATCAAATTTGAAACTTGCTTGGCCAAAGGTATTGGGATGACCGTTGTCGCCATCTCCAGCCGTCCGACCCGCTTTCCAACCCTGATGGTTCCTGACCTTGGCCCATGGACGCCCATGGCAGAGCTCTGCCTGGGGTGGAACCTCCTCGTTGAAATTGGCATTCACCTCGGTATCGACCTCGACAAGCCAGAGCGAGCCAGAAAAGTTGGCAATGAAGTTGAATCCAACGGGTAAGAACTAATGGAGTGGATTCAACCCACTTCATTAAAAGGCGACGCTCCTCGCCAAGCCATTGAGGAAGCCCTCGATAGAGATGTTTCCAGACCCCTGGAGCAGGTGCCCTGGAATGACTTCCCCCTAGCCATCAAAACAACGTGGTCTCTCCTTCACGGAGAGGATGCCTTCTTTGTTTCCTTCCGTTCCGAGGAAGTCTCCATTCGTGCTACCGAAACCGGCCCAGAAGCTCGCGTCTGTGAAGACAGCTGTGTGGAGTGGTTTCTTGATTGGGGAAAAGGTGTTTATTTCAACATAGAGATCAACCCCATTGGTTCCTGTGCCTTTGAGCGCGGACAAGAACGCCATGGCCGGGAAAACCTCCTTCTATCAGAAGTTTCTGGCTACCGCTGTTGGGCTGATCAGGGGGAGACACCCTTCCAAGAAAAACCTGCCACTGGCCCTTGGAACGCTTGGGCCGTGCTGCCCTACCACCTTCTTCCCATCACCCGTGAAGAACTCATCCGTGATGGACTCCGAGCTAACTTTTATAAATGTGGAGACAGCCTCAAAACCCCCCACTACAACACGTGGGCTCCCATAGATACACCCCAGCCAGATTTTCATCGCCCCGAAAAGTTCGCCCCTCTCTCCTTTAAGGCTCCGTAGCCTTTTCTCCACCTTCTGTTCATCGCCCTCCAAACCTGAGGGCTTGAGACCCCAGTTCGGCAACAGAGATCGTGCTCTAGAATAGACGAATCCTCTCTGAGCAATCCAAGATGTATTACCGATGTGATTTCCGGCAACACGGGAAACGAGCCGTTCCCGAGTTCGATGCCAGCAACATCCTAAGGGTTCTCAATTATTTCCCCTTTATCAATCGTCGTCACGTTCCCAAACTGAAAGAGGCAATGAAAGACCCCGAGTGGGTCCAGCTCTTCTGTGATATGTCGGCGGCCACCATCACCCAACTTCACGAACGGCAGATGATCGACCTCGACACGGTGTGGAGAACCGTCAGCCAGTTCTTCCATCAAGCCATTCAGTTGAGGGGTTTTGAGACGGTACCCGACCCAGCCGATGCTTTCCATCGAGATCGAGAGCCTGGCTCTCGTATGCAGCTTCTCGTCGCCGGAACTCAGGCACCCGTCATCTTTCAGTCGAGAGTCGACCGTTGCTTAGATGTATTACGGAATATACGCCCGAGAAAAGTCACCCTCACCTTCTCAGGTGCGAACCCTTATGGGAACATGCAACGCCTAGGAATTCCCGGAGGTGTTGTCACCATGAACGAAGCGGCCGACATGGAGATCTACTACCGTCAGCAGATTGACCAGAACCCTCTACCCAATGGCATTGAGGTTCACTTGCACCGAGAAACTCGTTCGGATTCCACTCTTAGCAATATCGACCAGTTCTTCGAAGAAACCAACCTAGACCCTCTCGGCAATCACCATATTGTGATCATCAGTTCTCTTTTCCACCTTCCCCGCTTCATAGACCTCACAACCGCTCGTGCCAAAGAGAAGAACCTCCCCATCTCTACTCTGACCTTTGTCAGCGCTGAAGACCCTTGGAGAAATCTCACCGAGGCCGTTCAACAGGTTGACTATCTCAAGAGTTGCATGTACGAGTTCTTTCTGCTCCTCTACAACGCAGAAAATCTGGAGCAACTTTTCACTCCGGTCCAACAGGCGGTCTGATCGTTTCTGGAACCCCACCAAAGAGGTCCACAATCGTCGTTCTCTTGTTACAGGTAGCATCGTAAAGCCTTAACTCTTCAACAGACTTCATTGACCACGTCGTTCTTCATGCCCCACACCCTCATTCCCCAACCTCAATCTATCACCCAACATTCCGGTGAATTTCAACTGCTCTCCAGCGCAGTCATTTCTTGGAATGGCGTGGGTTCAGAAGACGTAGCAGAACTTCTTGCTGAGTATCTTCGACCCTCAACGGGCTTCGCCCTTCCGGTTGAGGAAGGCCGCCACGGTAAGATCGTGCTGAGTTGTGAGGGTTCAGACCAAACCGACGCAGCCGGCTTTGTCGATGAAAGCTATCAGCTTCTCGTTAACGATGACGGGGTTCAGTGTCGTGCTTCCAATGCAACAGGACTAGCCCGAGCTATCCAGACTCTTCGTCAGGTTTTTCCACCGGAGATCTTGAGTGGCAGTCCTTCTGAACTTTCCTGGAAAATCCCCCACCTTGAAATTCAAGACACCCCACGCTTTCGATGGCGAGGTCAGCACCTCGACGTCTGTCGACATTTTTTCAGTGTTGAAGAGGTCTGTAAGTTTATCGACCTTCTTGCTCTACATCGCCTGAACATGTGCCACCTGCACCTGACCGAAGATCAGGGCTGGCGAATCGAGATCAAAAAGTATCCACGCCTCACTGAGATTGGCTCCGTTCGTGAATCCACTCTCATCGGCCATCACAATGACCGACCCCGAAAGTATGACAACACACCCTACGGTGGTTTCTTCACTCAAGATGACATCCGCACCATCGTTTCATTTGCCTCACGCCGTCACATCACCCTCGTTCCCGAGATTGACATGCCTGGCCACATGGTCGCTGCCATCACCGCTTATCCTGAGTTGGGCAACCTGAATGCACCCGCCAAAGTTCGCTGCCACTGGGGCATCTCCCAAAACGTTCTCAATGTTGAAGAGTCCACCGTTTCTTTTATGAAGGATGTGCTCGATGAAGTGATGGACCTCTTTCCCGGGACTTTCATTCATATAGGAGGCGACGAAGCCCCGAAGCACGAATGGAGTGAAAGCCATCGCGCTCAAGAACGCATGGCCGAGTTGGGGCTCTCCAGTGAAAAAGAACTTCAAAGCTGGTTCATTCAACAGCTCGATGAACACATCTCGGGAAGAGGTCGTCGACTGATCGGGTGGGATGAAATCCTCGAGGGCGGTCTAGCCAAAGGCGCCACGGTGATGAGTTGGCGTGGTGAAAAGGGTGGCCTGGAAGCAACCCAACAAGGTCACGATGTCGTCATGGCCCCACAGCAACACGTGTATTTTGATTATTACCAGTCAAAACCTAAAGAAGAAGAGCCCCTCGCCATCGGCGGAATGACCGAACTGGATGAGGTCTACGACTATGAGCCGATTCCCAAAGAGATGTCGGAGTTACAGCAGAAACACGTTCTAGGGTCTCAAGGCCAACTGTGGACCGAGTACATGCCTTCGATGGACGTCGTAGAGTACATGGGGTTTCCCAGAATCTGTGCCCTCTCTGAAGTGCTTTGGCTCGATGCAGAAAAAAAAGACTCTGAGAACTTTAAGGCACGTCTTAAGGCCCATCGCCAGAGGTTAGCTGCCCTAAAGGTTAACGCTCACCCCAAGCCACGGGATTAAAAAACTTATTTCGTTTCAGGTTTCCCAGGCCTTCTTGCTCAAGGCGTTTCGGTTCTTTCCATGTTCGGGTGAGAACTCTTGAGTTGAGGGCTTTGGTCGTTCAGGTCTTCGACTTTCCTCAGGTAGAGACCGTGCATGGGCACGTCATTAACTTCAGGCCAGTGATAGGCCACTCGCTGCAAGCTGAGCCCTGAAATATTGTCGGCCACAACACCAGCACGGCAAATCCGACTTTCGGGACTGTGATTCGATAGCTGTAAACTTGTAGAAGCAGGTACCGTGACCGTCGGGTCCTCCACTTCGGGAACCCGGACCGTGATGCCTTCTAGGCTGAGGTTTTCTATTTTTGCTCCATCTTGGGCTGTCAGCAAGATGCGACCGCGACTCTCGCAAAAGATATCACGAAAAATGAGATCTCTCACCACGCCGAGGTTTGGGTCTTTGCGAATGAACTGCTGAATGTCCACATAGATGGGCCTCTCGTTTTCCACTTCATCGTCGGGAAAGGTTCTCCCAGTGATATTGGAAAAGATGGCTCGTTCGACGGTGCCGGCAAACCACATTTCCACCTGCATCATGCGCAGGGATTTTTCCACCACACAGTTGTTGAAGAGGATGTCACGAACGGTGCCCTCTACGTCGGCCCCTAAGCCGAGCCCAGCACAGTTGCTCGCCACGATACAGTCGCTCACCACCACACTCTCACACAGAGAACCGGGATTCGTCGCCTTCACAATGATGGCGTCATCACCAGTGTTCACCCGACAGCCATGGACTCGCACCCGCCGACTGGCGTTGATGCCGATGCCATCGGTGTTTGGCCCATAAGGATCACCCAGAACGGTGATGCCCTCCACGGCGACATCTTCACTCTCGAAGATATGCAGGCCCCACCCCGGTGGTGAGGTGACGGTCACGCCCTGTATTTTTACTCCCGAGCTCTTCACAATCTGCACAAGAGGACTCGGGCGATTTCTTGGATTGTCGATCACCACATACCTGAAGATTCCGTAGGGGCGGTCTTCCTTTTTTTGACAAGGTTCCCAGAAAGCCTGGTCCTGTCCGTCGATCACTCCCTCACCCGTGATGGAGACTCCTTCTACCTCCCAAGCCACGATGAGGTGTTGTTGAGATTGGTCTTTGTTCGATGCAGCCACTCCTACTTCGGGGTAGTCTGCAAGCGTGGTGTGAGCTTTTAGAAGTGCGCCCTTTTCGAGATGAAAATCAACTCCATTTCGAAGCATGATGGTGGTGCTAACGTAAGTACCGGCTTTTAGGCAGACTCGCCCTCCACCCTGATTCGACACTGCATCGATGGCCTTCTGAATTTCCTTTGCTGTCTCCTGACCCTCTTTGACCGAAGGTGAGATTCTGATTTCTTTTTCTGACATAGTTCATGATTCTAACGAGGACTGAACATTGAATACGAGGTGGAACACATTTTAAAACAAAGCTCCTGAGCTTTTTCTACTTGACTTTCCCCCTCGTTTCGAGTATCTTCTCGGAAACCCAACTGATTCGTAGGTTTCACTCTCATTGCCTACAGCACTGCCCACCCAAGACGAGACGATAACCCGTTTCCCTCTTTACCCTCCGATAGGTTGAGGGTGGAGTGATGAATCCGCTCATTCCCAAAGGCCCTTTCTGATGATGCAGAAACAGCGATTGCTCTATCTCTTTGCCGCAACACCGAATGTTTTTTCAAACATCACGGCCCATAACTTAGTCGAGCCCGTTTCGGGATTTCGACCGGAAATTTCTATTTTGGGACATGACTGCCCTTTCGATTGTGTGCACGATGCAATGATCGATGGTTGGCACATTATCAAGTTCCCTGTTCAGGAACATCCCATTGAAGATCATGAAATTGATCAGTTGGGATATGAATTTGTTCTCCAAAAATTAGAGACGGTCGACCAATGAAAACTGAACATCTGTTCACCGACCAAGACATCGCACATTTTATCGTGAACGGTTACCATGTTCTCAAACTGAGTCCTGAAGATCCCGTTCACGAAGCGATCGCTCAAGAATTGGACCAACTCGATTCCAATCCAGGAGATGCCATCATTGAAAAAGTACCGGACCTGAAAAAGATTGTGGACCATCCGGTTCTACTGGGCGCCTTGGTGAGTCTCCTGGGAAAAGATTTCAACCGTAGTTCTCACGCTCACTGGCACTGTCGAACTCCGGGGGTCTCCTATCAACATTGGCATCAGGATGGAACCAATCAAAGGCACCACCAGATCAAAACTCTCATCTGTATGTACTATCCTAGAACCGTTAAGGGTGACATGGGACCCACGGTGATTGTTCCCGGAACTCACTTTCGAAATCAGCCCACCACCTGGATGACCAATTACTACAACATCAAAGGACAGGTGCCCCTGACCCTAGAAGGGGGAAGTTTTGTCATTGGACACTACGACCTGTGGCACGGTGCCCTCGCCAACACTTCTGATGTAAAAAGGCACATGGTGAAACTTCTCTTCAACCGGCGTTCGGCCAATGAAATTCCCAGCTGGGATCACGAAGCTGGTTCAGGGAAAGAATCTCTAGACTGGAACCCATCGGAAAAGCGAACGAGCGTTCCCGACATTCTAACGTTTTCCAACCCCCTGAGGGTTGGTCAGAGTGAACTCTATAAAGAAAGAGCGATTCGGAACTCGTGCTGGAAATGGTTGTGTGGAAAAAAATGAAGCAGTGCTCTCATAGGTAGATGCTCGCCTTTTTCCTATCATTTTTTTGAAGGAATAAGAAGTGAATTAGGTTAGGGATGGAGGTCCAACATGAAACCTGCTCTCATCATTGCCTTGATCCTCTCCTGGGTCTTGTTTCTATCCACCGGGTGGCCAACCTTAGCTCCATCAAACGACCCTAATGCCGTTGAAGTTTCGGTCTCGTCGGTGGATGAGCAGATGCTCGAACAGAAAGTCGCCAAACTCGAAAAGGAACTGAAAGATGCGGAGAAGGTCATCGAAAACCTGACGCAACTTGAAGGCCAGATCAGCCTTCTCGAAAATGAACAAGACAGACTGAAGGCCGAAGCTCAGGTTCAAAGCCAAATGACCAAAGAACTAGCTTCTGAACTGGCCAGTCGAGAGCAAGACCTTCAAACCAAGGAAAAAGTCATCGACGTCACTGAAGATCACTCTGAAGAGGACGAAGCTGAAAAATCTGACAACCCCATGGCGGCCATGATGAAGGAGATGATGAAAGCTGAGGGGATGGAAGAAATGGTGAAGATGCAGGTTGAGCAACAGTTCACTCGACTCTGGTCTGATTTTGCGCCGGACATGACTCCGGAACTTCGAGACGTCGTTCTTGAGAAACTCAAAGCACGACAGATGGAACAAGCCATGGAAGGGATGAAGTTTTTCCAGATGGAAGGTGATGAACGCGACGAATGGGCACAGAAACTGAAAGAAGACAACGAGTCCTTCAATTCAGATATCGAAACTCTCCTCGGTCTTGAGTATGCTCCGCTATACCAAGACTATCAGGAAACCTTGCCAGCCCGACAGCAGTTCATGGCCTTCAAGCAGTTAGGTTACGCTCCCCAAAATCCAGAAACTGAAGGAAAAGTGCTCGATGCTTTCATCGCCGCCCAAAAAACCGTGTCTAGCCACACTCCCGAAGAGATCCCTGAGTCTTTTGACGGTGAAGCCCTCCATCAGCACTCTAATAAAGTTCTTGATCATCAGAAACTTCTGATCCAAGAAGTGCTCGTTCAAACCCAGGAGAGCCTTAGCAACAAAGAACATCAGGAACTCTCCGGTCGCCTCCAGCAGTATCAAAAGCAGATGGAGATAGGCCTAAAGATGTCTAAGATGTTTATGAGCGATGCTGAAGAAGATCACGAAGAAGTGATCATCGAAACTGAAATTATTGAGGAAGTCGAAGTCACTGAGCCTTGAGGCTAAAGTGTTGGGTAACGCCTCGGCCCTATCTTCTTTAACACTTCACCTACCGATGCCTGATAGCAAGTTTAGGCTAGAGCTATCCTTCGATCAACTTTAGGTCTTCTCGAGCTTCCAAAAGAAGATCTCGGTACCACCTCCATTTCTGTCGAATTTGAACCGAAGGTCCACAGAAATAGAGGGCTGAAGGTTTCTTCCTATGGCTAAAGGGAAGGGCCAGGCGACTCACCCCTGGCCTATTTCTGGTGAGATCCACCAGAACTTCTCCACGCTGAAATTTTCGAATTGAGATCTCAAAATGTTTTTCATTTTCAATCGTGGAACCCAGCTGACGAAAGTGATCTCTTCGTTCTTCTCTACTCCGTTGAGAGAGAATCGCTAAGGCGGCAGCATGATCGAATTCTGGCTTAAGAACTGATCCCTTTCGAAGAATTGAAATAGAACCCTCGATGGAATGACGGGCTTTGCAGACCATCTTTCCCTTTTCTATGATCAACCAAGCGCAGGACTGCCCCGCTTGCTGAGCCAAGGCGTCGACTTTCTCAGCCACCTCCCCTTCGAGGGGGCTGGTTTCTAATAGGGTTCTGAGATCTTCAAATTGTGGCCCAATCTGATATCGACCCCTGGAAGGTGAGGTCACCCACCCCAGATTTTCTAGATGTTTCAAAAGCCGGGTGAGAGAAGCATCGCCCACCCCAAGGTGAGAGCGGATGTCGCTGAACCTCCGCTCTCGCACACTGGCCAAGTGAGGAAGCAACTCCAAAGCTCTGGTTAAAAGCGGAGGGGAGATTTTTTTACTTTCATTCATGAAAGTATTTTGCATTGACTTTCAGACCCAACAAGTTCATCCTTTTAAGAACTGTCCCTCACTTCTTTCTTTATGACGACTGCCCAGAACGTTCTTCTCATCACCTCTGACCAACAGCACTGGTTCACCCTTGGTTGCCAGAACCCAGAGATCAAAACGCCACACCTGGACCGATTGGCTTCCATGGGCCTTCTGGCCGAAAGAGCCTACTGCCCCAACCCCACCTGTACGCCAACCCGTGCGTCGCTCATCACCGGAGTCTTCCCCTCTCAACATGGAGCCTGGTCTCTCGGCACCAAGCTTCCCGAAGACACGCTGACCATTGGAGACCTTATTCGACAAGCAGGTGGAACTTCAACCCTCGTGGGCAAAGCTCATTTTCAACCGCTTGCGTCAACGGATGAGTTTCCCTCAGTCGAGGCCTACCCCACCTTACAAAACCTCGGCTTCTGGAGAGATTTTCAGGGACCATGGTATGGATTTGATCAGGTGGAACTCGCGCGTAATCACGGAGATGAATCCCATGTTGGCCAGCATTACATGCTGTGGATGGAAGAAAAAGGGTTTGACTGGCGACCTTACTTCAACAAACCTACCGGTATTAAAAAACCCAATGAAGGTGAGGCTGGGAAAGGCCCGAGTCAGACTTGGGGGTTGCCCGGAGAGATGCACATGAACACGTGGATTGTTGACCGGTGCCTTGATCAAATGACGGCTATGGCTGAGGATACTGACCATCCCCACTTTCTCTGGGCTAGTTTTTTTGACCCTCACCCTCCCTATCTCGTACCAGAGCCCTGGGCCTCTATGTATGACCCAAAAGACTTAACCATTCCAGAGCTCACCCCCGGTGAACACATAAACAATCCCCTTCACCATCGGATGACTCAAGAAGCTGGTGCCGATTTCTCTATCTACAAAGAGAAAGATGGCAACGGCAACCACGGTTTTGGCTGTCACCTTAGGGAAAGAGATGAAGTGGAGAAGAACATGGCCACCTATTACGGCATGATCTCTTTTCTCGACCACTGTGTTGGTCAACTCCTCGATCAACTCGAAAAACTCCATCTACTTGATTCAACTCTAGTGATCTTCACCACAGATCACGGGCATTTCTTCGGGCAGCATGGCCTCAACGCCAAGGGAGCTTTCCATTACGAAGACATGATTCGGGTTCCATTTCTAGCCGCGAAACGCGGAACGATTCCTGAGAACCAGCGTTCCAGCGCGATGGTCTCTCTAGTGGACTTTGCCCCTACTGCTCTCTCATCGTTAGGTTTACCCATTCCCCGAGAGTGGACGGGCAAAGACCAGATGGAAGTCTTCATGGGGAATTCACCTTCAGCTAGAGATCACATCATCGTTGAAAACCATCACAATCCCACGACGGTGCATGCCAAAACCTACGTTGATGCTCGTTACAAGATCACGGTCTACCAAAAAGGCGACGAAGGAGAAATCTTTGACTTGGAAAAAGACCCTGGCGAGGTAAAAAACCTCTGGAAAGACTCTGAATCACTAACCCTCAAGACTGAACTTCTTCTTAAACTCCAACAAGCTGAAATGGCGAAAGAGCCCATGTGGATGCCCCGTATTGCCGGAGCTTGAAAGATAGCGAGGGTCCTGTCCTAATACCTTATGCCTTCTTTACCAAGAAAACTCTTTAACGATCGCTTCCCATTCTTCGAGAGTCGTAGCTGGTCTCTTTGAACTGCTGACGACCCAAGGGTTTTCTTCGGCCTGCCTATTTTGAATGGGCGGGTATCCGAGGCGATAATAGCGAAGGTCGATAGACCATCGGATTCCGTCTGTGGTGTTTGGAAGACTGCGGTGGTAGACTAGCTGATTAAAAATAAGAACATCACCAGGTTCCATATCACAAGTGACAATCTCTTCTTCTTTGATGATGTCGTCATCAATTTCTTTAAACTCACCCTCACCGACTCCGTTGGCGTGACTTCGATAACCACGCTGATCTGAACCGGGAATAACCTGCATACATCCGTTCTCTTTTGATACGGGAACCAGTGGAATCCAAGTTGTGTAGGCTTCATTCTCGACACTCAGTGGCCCGTAGTACCCCGCATCCTGATGCCAAGGAACGACCGTCAGCTCTTGATTTGGAAGTTTAGGGCGAGCGTTGAAAACCTCTGACCCAGCCAACTCTTCTCCCATGAGTTCCTTCATCACTTCGACCAAGGGTTCACAGGCTTGGAGACGAAAAACGGGAGCTTTGGCCACCACCCCTCGCCAGCTTCGTCCATGTATCTTCATAAAGTCGTGTGGAAGCTGAGCCATCTTTTTTTCAAAGGGCACATTCTCAAAACGTTCCTTGGTGACTCCTTCGGAAAATGCCCTATCGACCAAGTCATCACTGACTGAAGCGTATAGATCTCTCATTTCCTGGATCGCCTTTTGGGGAATAAGATTCTTCAGAAGCACCCATCCCTCATTTTTAAACTGGTCGATTTCCACTTGGCTAATAGAGCTAATTGAACAAGACATTTCTGATCTCCTTTAATATTGTTAGATAATAAAGAGTTTGGGATATCATTTTCAAGTCCAGTTTTCATCATTAATGGTCAATTTTCACCAAATTAAAGCCCCCACGGAAGGTCTGCCCTCGATTCTGCACTTAGGCGTTGGCCATCTTCCCTATGGACCCAGCAACCAGTGGCGTTTCAGCGACCGATGGAGTCTCCACGCCTACACGTATCACGGAAAACTGATCGTCGACGGCCAAAGCTTCAACATCATCCCCGGTAGTTGTTCCCTCATTCCTCCCGGTGTTCACATGCAGTATCTCCTCAAAGAGGGACAGGGAGGTCGGCACCATTTCTGCCTCTTTAAGTCCAATGCCACAGGAACTGAAACTTGCCCTGTCATACAAGATCTGGGTTCACGTTTCAGTGATGTGGATGGATACCTGGTTCGAGCTATTGCTGAACATCACCAATCCCCCAAACGCGCGGAATCAACTCTGCTACAAATCATCTGGAAGCTGACCGACCATGGTCGCCCTTCACCATCCCAAGGAAGAATTGGACAGGCGACACAGATCATCGACGCTGGACTGGCTGGACCCATAAGTGTACCCAAACTGGCGGCAGCGTGTGGCTGCTCCCACAATACCCTCACCCGTGAATTCAAAAAGGTTCACGGCTACAGTGTTGTTCACTTCATCAATCAGAGGCGTTGTGAACGTGCAAAACTATATCTCGAACAAGGCTTCCGGCCAACGGAAGTTGTAAACTTGGTGGGAGTCGGCGACCTACAAAGGTTTAATAAACTGATGCGCCAGCATCTGGGACAGACGCCACGTCAGATCATTCAGACCTGAAGTTCAGGCGGCTCTTCTTTTCCTGAATAGGCAAAACGATCGACCAGTTTTCCATCGACCTCAACCTTCTCAAGAAACATGTCTAGAGGGCGAACCCACACTCCCATATCTCCATACAGAGCTCGGTAAACCACCAGCCACTCTTCGCTTTCACTGTGACGAGCTGTGTGGAGCACCTGGTACAGCCCTCCTTTGTAATGCCGGTAGTAACCAGATTCAATTTCTTTTTTCATTGTTCCAATCCATGTTATTTTAAAATTTCTATACTACTATCGAGTTCGCCAGAGCTTTTTCATCTGTTTTCTTTTCTCCATCTTAGTGGAGATGAGCCTGTTCTCAGCTTGAACTGACGAGAAAAACTGAAAGCGTCTCCATAACCGAGCTGCTGGGCAATCTCTGCTATACTGAACTGTCCTTCAAGAAGGTACCCCTGAGCTTTGTCCATCACCACCGAAAGACGAAACTCCCTTGGTGACATGCCAAAGGCTTCCGTAAAGACACGACCGAAATGGCGCTCACTAAGATGACATTCTTCAGCTAGTTCTCTTACAGGTGGAGCCGGTATCTCGTCGCTGATTCTAAATCTTGAACGCTCCAGACGCGCACCTAATGATGATGTGAAGGATTTCGACCTCTCTAAATGGGATAATGAAAGAATATTGTGGATCAGACTGTCACATAGAGATCGCCGAAACTCTCCCTTCATCGCCAAGGACTGTCGATGTAGTTCTTCAAAAAGTGCTTCAAGGAGGGATGTATTCGGAGTATTCCCATGGAAACTTCTCCCTTCTAAAGCTCCCTTACCAGAAGGGCTCAGAGCATTAATGTCGAATCGAACCGGAATGATCTCAGGAGGGTCCTCAGGGTCGGCCCATGCCTCGTGGATGACTCCAGGTCCCACAAAAACGTAGGTTCCCTTTAGCAGGTCGACCTCTTGATCCCTAATCCGATATTTCCCCTTTCCTCCCAAGGCCCAGAGAAGGTGTCCGTCGCTGTTAACTCGTTGGCTAAAACCCCAGTCCTCGTTCACTTTTAACCGGTGAGCCCAACGAATTGAATAGAGGAATTCCTTCCCGTGCTGACTCAAAGCAAGATTCAAGCTTATGGGGCTCAGGATGTCTTTTTCTGCTGGTTTTATGTCCGGGACCGCCATGGACCTTTAGGAGGGAGTTAGCATCCTATTATTCATGCATTACCTACGCTTAAAGATGTTGATCCGCAGATTTCCAAAAGGAAGAGCAGGCAGTGATCAATTTTCTCTTGATGTCCG
>Ga0233432_10001322_pt1 | contig 23925 bp, 20 predicted proteins | sample SI_122_August201_6_FD_179870 | JGI IMG/M metagenome (GOLD analysis project Ga0233432, IMG submission 179870) | Seawater microbial communities from Saanich Inlet, British Columbia, Canada - SI_122_August2016_10_MG | ecosystem: Environmental > Aquatic > Marine > Inlet | place: Canada: British... | reverse complement strand
AAAAAGGGGGGGGGTGGAAGCGACGTCTTGTGGCCGTTCGGGTGGTGTAGTCGAATTGTCGGGTTCTCTCACGCAGCGAAATCTAGGTGGTCCGGCTTTCACCGTCAAGGCACGGACTTCAGTTTACTAGAAGCTGGAAATTGGTTCAGTTTCCGTGTAGGGTTCTAGGCCATCCTCAATGGTGACTGCAATCTCGTCATCCAACTCATTTTCGGCTTCTTTCAAAAGAGAGAGCCCAACCCAAAGAGAGCCTCGTTCGCTTATCCTTGCGGGCGGCGCCAGGTGGCTTCAGGATCGTAGTTGGGATTTGGGTACGGAATTTGAGCTCCGATGCGCTTACGCCATCGTGTGAGTTTCTTGTGGAGGCGTTTGGCGACTTCAGGTTGTTCTTTGGCTAGGTCCTGGGATTCGGTGGGATCGTTGGAGAGCTCGTAGAGCTCGAGCTTTCCATCTTCGAAATATTCGATTAGCTTTAGGTTTCCGTCACGCACGGCGCTGTAGGGATTGGCTTTGTGGTAGTGAGGGTAGTGCCAGTAGAGAGCGTCGCGCTCGAGGTCGTTTTTTTGGGTGAGCAATGGAACGAGGCTCAGGCCGTCGCGGTGTTCCCTCGGTTTTAGCGGAAGACCGGCGATGTCTAGCAATGTCGGGTAGATGTCGGTGCCGATGACGGGCGTTTCGTTCTCGGATCCGGCTTGGATTGCGCCAGGCCATTTGATGATAAGCGGTTCGCGGATGCCTCCTTCGTAGGGTGTTGCTTTTCCGTCCCGAAAAGGACCGTTGTTGCCGCGCGCGTTGACGCCGCCGTTGTCGGAAGTGAAAACGATGACGGTATCTTTGTCGAGTCCTTGCGCTTCCAGAGCGGACACAACTCGGCCTACGCTTTCGTCGAGGGACTGAACCATGGCGGCATATTTGTCGGCAGCTGGGTAGCCGGTTTTGTCGTTTTCATTGAAGGTCTGTTTAGAGGCGTACTTTGCGGTAAGATCATCTTTGGCGATGATGGGCCCGTGAACGGTGTAGTAGGCGAAATAGAGTAGGAATGGGGCATCTTTGTCGGCAGTCTCGATGAAATCGACAGCGGCGTCGGTGAGAGCGTCGGTTAGGTAGTCACCTTCTTTGCCTTCTAGGTTCGGCATGCCGAAAGGGTGGAAGTACTTTCCGGGTCCTTTAGGTTGTCCCCATTCGCGGCCGCCTATGTTGCTGTCGAAGCCGTGTTTGTTTGGGTAGTGATTTATCCAATCGTCGGTATCGGGAACGGGAAGGAGGTGCCACTTGCCGATGAACTGAGTTTGGTAGCCGGCTTCGTTTAAGGCTTCGGCGATGGTCACTCGTTCATGTTCGATGTGCATGGTCCAGTCGGGAACGTTTAGTTTTCCTTTGGGATTTTTGTGGCCAGGAATCCAGTCGGTCAGTTTCAAGCGGGCGGGGTATTGGCCGGTTAGAATGGCGGCTCGGCTTGGCGAGCAAACGGCACAGGCTGCATAGGCTTGGTTGAATTTCATGCCTTCGCTGGCGAGTTGGTCAATATTAGGCGTTTCGTGGTATTCGCTGTCGTAGGCGGCAACGTCGCCCCAGCCCATATCGTCGACGAGGAAGACGACGAAGTTGGGTTTGTCAGGTTTCGCGGATACGAATGGCGCGAGGAGGAAGGCGGATATAGCGAGAGCGGTTGAGATGAGTTTCATTTGGCAGATCGGGAACGAATTCTATTATCTATTGTATTAAAAAACCAGCTCCGCCGAAACAGAGCTACCTTGAAAATAGGTATATTTGAATACACTGCGCTTCGCAAGTGAAGGCCCTACATTGGGTTTCCGTTTAGGCTTTGATTTCCTCGAACTCCCAGCCTTTGCGGTATTCGCGTTTGATCATCGCATCGGCTTCTGGGATACCCTTGACCTTGAGGTTCTTGGAATCCCATTCGATTGGTTTGCCGAGGCGTACGGCCAAATTGCCGAGCAGTACCACTTCGGTGAGGCGCGAGGCGTACTCGAAGTTGGCTCCGGGCTGGGTGCCAGCGTGGATGCAGTCGATCCATTCCTTGACGGGACCGCCTTTGACGCGGGCGTATTTCTTTTCGGGCTTGGCGTCGCGTGCGCGTTGCATTTCCTTTTCGGGGAAAAGCCGGAGCGATTCGCAATAGCCACCGGCAGAGTAGATCTGGCCTTTGGTGCCGTAGATTAGCTGGCCGAATTGGCGATCAAGTTCTTGGCCTTCGGGAAGGCCGTCCGGGCGCTTTGGCTTGAGACCACCATCGGACCAGAGGAACTCGAACGGTTTTTTGAGCTTCTTGCCTTTGGCCGAATCGAATTGGTAACGAATAACCGAGTTACTCGGCGCGACGGTGTCGCTGAAAGGCGTGCTCATTTCGGCTTCCACGCGATTTGGAATATCGAGATCGAATGCCCAGAAGGCAGCATCGATAAGGTGACAACCGATGTCGCCCATTGCTCCGCATCCATAATCCCAGGACGCGCGCCATGCGAATGGGTGGAGCGAGGGACTGTATGGTTGCTCTCTGGCGGTGGTGCCTTTCCAAACATTCCAGTTGATATGGTCGGGCTTTTGGGCGGTCTTGAATTTTAGCTTTTCATCCTGAGGCCAGATTGGGCGATTCGTCCAGTAGCGAACGCTCTCTGGTCGGCCGATGACTCCAGCTTCGGTCCATTCTTTGAGGAGGCGCTGTCCTTCGAAGGTATGTCCTTGGATGCCCATCTGAGTGGTGACGCCGTATTTGCGAGCAGCGAGTAGCAGCTGGCGGCATTCCCAGATCGTATTAGCGAGGGGTTTCTGGACGAATACATGCTTTCCGAGGGCCATGGCGTACATGGCGGCGGGGAAATGGGAGTGGTCGGGGACGGAAATCGTGACTGCGTCGATCTCCTTGCCCATCTTGTCGAACATGACTCGATAGTCGGTGAAGCGCTTGGCATTGGGATAATCTTTGAGCGACCTGGCGGCCCGGTCTTCGAGGTCGATGTCGCAGACAGCGACGATGTTGCCGTACATGGCAGCAGCTGCGGAGTCGGAGCGGCCTTTGCCGCCGACGCCAATACAGGCGATGTTGAGAGTCCCGTTATGGGAGCTGTTTTCGTGGTGAGCGGCTCTCAGGATATTGGGGAGAGCAAGTCCTCCCGCGGCGAGAGCGCCGGTTTTAAGAAACGAACGCCGGTTTGGAGTGAATGAGTCTACGGAATAGTTCATTTTGGTATAGTAGTAACTTTAGTTTTTTGCGAATGTTGAAGCAGTACTACATTTAGCGGAAAAGTTCCGAAAGGGTACCGTTAATCTCTTGCAGCAGATTGCTCGAACATGGGGGAAGGAAACTTTCTTCGTAAAGGAATGACGAGGCAAGCGGGAAAGCGGATGAAGCTTATAGCTTCGGTCTCGAGGCAGGCGTGTGTGTGAATTAAGCTGTCCGGCTGGTGTCGCGGGAATCGAGGCAGGCTCGCGAGACTTTGTGCATGAACTCCAAATACATCAAACGTTCCGCCTCGCTTAGACTATCCATGATTTCATCTTCAAGTGTGTGAGCAACTGCCTGGCCTTTGAAATATAAGGCTTCCCCGGCTTCCTGGATGCTGAGTTGCTTGGCTCGTTGGTCGTGGAAGTGGGGTGAGCGCTTGACCCAGCCGTTTGTTTCCATGCGGTTAATGATAGAGGTTATGGTGTTGTTGTCACTCGACATTAATTGTGCCAAATCGGATTGGCGGATGCACTCGCCTTTCTTTTCATGTAACCAGCGCAGCACGGTGAATTGGTCAGGCGTCAGCCCGAATGGCTTTATGCGAATACGGAAACTCTGGTTGAGGCCAAACCAAGCGGAACGCAGCAAGAGCGGGAAGCGTTTTTGCGGGGCGTTGGCCTGGCTTTCGAGTTTTTGTGATGATGGATTCATTGAGGTCTATTAATACGTATGCATAGTAAAGTCAGCTCTGCTTGTCTACTGAGAACTGATCTATTCTGAAATTGCGATAGTATTTCCCTCAAAATCACTATTAGAGGTGTGATAAACAGATTGACATTATGATACGTACTCGTATCAAATTCGAAAGTGAGTGCGTAAATACCTGTCACCCCCTAATTTCTGCAAGAGTTGCTTGTTTGACTTCAATTGCCGACACTATTAAAATTCTAAAAAGGGAAACCTTGTAAGAGTCCCAATCGTTATATTTTTCAATACCTGATCGTTATGTATGGAACTGAAGTAGGCGTTTCGCCTAAATCCACGAACACTCGCCCCCGTCGAAACAACGCATTGCTGTTTGCAATACTCGCAACAGCTGGCCTGACGCTCATGCCGCTCCTTTCGGGGAAGACGGTCGATGGATGGCTTTCTTGGCGGGGTCCGCTCCAGACGGGCGCTTCGCTTGAGACGAATCTACCGGATTCGCTTGAGCTCGATGGCGAGGACCATCTCTGGAGCTATCCCGTCAAAGGCGGCGGCGCTCCGGTTATCGCTGACGGCCGCGCTTACATCTTCGGCTACTATGAAGAGGATGAGGGTAAATTGGTCGAGGAGACCTTGCTTTGCCTCGATGCGAAATCGGGCGAGAAAATCTGGGAATACCGCTCAAGAGACTTTCTAAGCGACAACGTTTACAATCGCTACGGTATTGGTTCGCCCTGTGTGGATCCTGAAACGGGCAATGTCTATGTAATGATCACTTCCGGCCTCGCTCTGGCGTTCGACCGCGACGGCAACAAGCTTTGGGAGCATTCGATGCTGGAAGAATTCTGGCGCTTGACCTTTCCGAATGGCCGTACTGGCGGACCGGTAGTCGATGGCGATTTCGTGGTTTTTCGCGGAATTACTGCAAATTGGGGTCCGAGTGGTCCTCCGGGTGACCGTTTCTATGGTTTCGAAAAACGAACGGGCGAGTTGGCTTGGTGGTCTGCTCCGGACATCAAGCCGGTAGACAGTTCCAATTCCTCGCCAACCTTCACTAAGATAGATGAACGACGCGTATTCATCGCTGGAACCGGCTCCGGCAGTATCGTTTGTTCGAATGCGCGCACGGGAGAACCGATATGGCGGACGACAATATCTACTGGAGGAGTTAATGCTTCGGTACTGCTTTACGGCGACGACAAGGTTATAGCGGTCCACGGGAAGGAGAACATCGACTCGACTTCTAAGGGTCGTATGGTTTGCTATCGTATGCCGTCCAAATACCCGACAGGCGATAAGCCCGTTATTCTCGGAGAGGCCGATGAAGTATGGCGCAATGACGAGCATGTGTCGTTCAGCAGTTCTCCGACTTTGCATGACGGTCGTATCTACACTACAATTGCGACAGGTAGTTTGCTTTGCGTGGATGCGGATACTGGAAAGACGCTCTGGAGTCTCAAACTCGGGCCAGATCAATTGCACGCCTCGCCGCTTTATGCAGATGGAAAGCTCTACGTGCCGATGGCCGAGGGAAATGTGTTCGTCGTAAAGCCTCACGATGATCACGGCGAGATCATTAGCGAAGCCGAAATGGGCGCGGTTTGCTTGGCGGCTCCATCGGCTTACGAAGGCAAAGTTTATGTTCAAACCAAGGAAGCCTTGCATTGTTTCGGCAACGAGAAAGGCAAGTTCGTTGGAGTTAAAACCTCTGTAGCCAAGGTGAAGGACAAGAAGATCGCCGCCCTGCAAGTCGTGCCTGCGGAAATAGCGTTAATGCAGGGCCAATCGGTCGATTTCACAGTCTGGGGACTGAATGCAGTCGGCCAACGCGTGAAGCGAATCTCTGGGGCGTCCTGGGATACTGGAAGTTTAGGAGCGAGCCTGAAGGGCAATTCCCTGACGGTTGCCAAAGACGCTAGGCATGCCGCGGGCGTGATCAAAGCTTCGGCCAACGGCCTAACGACGGCGATTCGCGCTCGTATTGTAGCGGGACCGAGCTATAGCGAAGATTTCGAAAGTTTCGAGCTGACCAATAAGAACCATCTCGGCGAAGCCGTTTCGTTTCCGCCATCTACCTGGCTCGGTGCTCGAGTCAAGTGGAGCGTAGTCGAACGGGAGGGAGAGAAGGTTATCACAAACGTCCTGGATATTGTTATCAAGCAGCGCACGACCAATTTCGTGGGACACCACGACATGAGCGACTACACGTTCACGGCCGACGTACTAACGGACGGCAATCGCCGTATCCTATCGTCCATTGGATTGGTCAATCAACGCTACCTCATCGCCCTGGTTGGCAACTGGCGTATTTTGGAGGTTTCGAGCAACCACGACCGCCTAAAGCAAAGCGTTCCATTTAATGTTAAAGCGAACACTTGGTACACTTTGAAGACTAAGGTGAAGGACAATGGCGACGGTTCGGGCGTTGTGATGGCGAAAGCTTGGATCCGCGGCGAGGCAGAGCCGGACGCTTGGACGATCGAAGTGCCAGTAGACAAATTACATCCAAAGGGAGCGCCGGCAATTTACGCCTTGTCGCCGCAAGCTCAGAAACGCGTGTATCTAGACAATCTTAAAATCACTCCGAACAACTAAGGAATCATGAGTCATCGAAATCTAATCAGCACAGCAATTGCCGCGATCGCGTTGGGAGCGACCCTTCAGGCGAATCATCACGAAAGCCATGGTTCCGATTGGCCCATGTGGGGCGGTTCTCCAGACCGAAACATGGTGGGCGAAGCCAAGAACTTGCCCGTCGCCGTTGAGCCAGGAAAATATCTTTCGGGCAGCGACGAAATCGACATGGCCACTACCGAGAACGTACTCTGGGTCGCCAAAGCTGGTTCTCAAGCTTACGGTAATGTAACGGTTGCCGGAGGTCGCGTATACGTTGGAACGAACAACGAATCCCCTCGCGATCCAAAGCAGCAAGGCGACCGTGGAGTACTCATGGCATTCAATGAAAAGACCGGTGACTTCGAATGGCAGTTGCTTATCCCAAAGCTCGGAGCAGGCAAAGTGAGCGACTGGGAATACGTTGGACTTTGCTCTTCTCCTGCAGTGGAAGGTGACAAGGTATATATCGTAACCAATAGAGGCGAGGCGATGTGTCTCGATGCAAATGGACTTGCCGACGGCAATGACGGAACCTTTAAGGATGAAGCGACGTACATGTCGGCTGATGGAAAGCCGGTCGAACTCGGTGGTCAACACGCGGATATTCTCTGGGTTTTCGACATGCGCGAAGAGCTAGGGATCTTTCCTCACAATGTATCCAGTTGTTCGCCACTAGTGGTCGGTAACACGCTTTTTGTATCCACCTCCAATGGGGTGGATTGGTCGCACAACAACATTCCTGCTCCTTTTTCGCCGGCTCTAGTTGCTCTCGATAAAGCGACTGGCGATTTGCTCGGCGAGGAGGCTTCGCAAGTTTCCGAGCGCGTGTTACACGCGAGCTGGAGCTCTCCGGCATTCGGTAATATTGACGGCAAGGATCAAATCATCTGGGGTGGCGGAGATGGATTTTGCTACGCATACGATCCGAAGCCTGTCGTAGGTCCTGATGGATACGAAATTTTGAAGGAGCTTTGGCGCTACGACTGCAATCCTCCGGAGTATAGGAATAAGGATGGCAAACCCATTAAGTATGCTACTTATCCTGGACCGAGCGAAGTTATCAGTACGGTGGTCGTCAGTGGCGATCGGGCGTATGCTCTTATCGGTCAAGATCCGGAGCATGGCGACGGTGTAGGGATGCTCAGTGCTCTCGATGCGAAAACCGGAAAGCCGGTCTGGACTTACCGAAATATTGGACGCACGGTTTCGACGCCAAGCGTTTACAACGGTATGATCTTCGTCGCCGAGTATGACGGTGATATCCATTGTTTGGATGCGGATACTGGCAAGGTTCACTGGGTACACGCTACGGATAGCCGAATTTGGGGATCGACCCTCGTGGCAGATGGCAAGGTTTACCTTCCGAACGAAGACGGCCAAGTGGTCGTGCTCTCCGCTACGAAGGAAAAAGAAGAGCTCGGTACGATGGAATTCTACACGCCAATCTACAGTAGCCCAGTTGTGGCTAAGAACGTTTTGTACGTCGCTACGCAAACGCATTTGTACGCCTTGAAGAAGGGTGGCAAATGAAAACGCTAGCGATTGCGTTCATGTTCGTGTTGTTTGTTCTTCACCAGGATTTCTGGTTGAAGGATAATGGCACACTTGTCTTGGGCATCGTTCCAGCGAGTCTTGCCTATCATATGGCGTTCACGCTTTTGGCCGCGATCGGCTGGTATTTCATGGTCCGGTTCGCTTGGCCTCGTTTTACGGATGACGATGAAACGGAGGGTGCAGAATCATGACCCAGACAATTATCGTTATCATATACCTCGTTCTGTTGCTCGGGCTTGGGTATTTAAGCGGCCGGCTTTTCCGGGGGAATTCGAATGACTTTTTCGTAGCGAGCCGTTCGATTGGACCGGTGGTTCTTTTCATGTCGATCTTCGGTACGACGATGACTGCATTTGCCATGGTTGGCAGCACGGGCGAATCATTTCGCGTCGGTGTCGCGACTTATGGAAAGATCGCATCTTCTTCGGCTTTGATTCATTCGGCGTGTTTTTTCATGGTGGGACTCCCGCTGTGGGCACTGGGCAAACGTAATGGTTTTCATACTCAGATAGAGTTTTTCCGTTCGCGTTTCGAGAGCCGAAAAATCGGCTACTTGCTATTTCCCATTTTGGTGGGACTGATCATTCCTTACCTCCTTGTGGGATTGATGGGGGCTGGCTCCGTTATGCAAGGTGTGACGCGTGGAGCGTTTCCGGATTTGTTCAGCAGCACCGGCGGAGCGGTTCCGCCTTGGTTGACCGCCTTGGTTATTTCTTGCGTAGTGCTTTACTACATATTCGCAGGAGGGGTTCGAAGCGCTGCCTGGGCGAATACGTTTCAGACGGTAGTATTCATAATCATGGGATTTATCGCTTTTGTGACGATCTCTTCAAAGCTGGGAGGTATGCAAGTCGCTTCGTCGATGATAGATACGGCTAAAACGGTACGGTCTGGCAACATTACTGAACTCCAGTTTTTCTCCTATTGCTTGATTCCGTTGTCGGTGGGGATGTTTCCGCATCTCTTTCAAAATTGCCTCACGGCAAAATCGGCAAGGTCTTTCAAGCTTACGTTGATTGCTCATCCTCTAGCGATCATGCTTACTTGGATACCATGTATTCTAATCGGATTGTGGGCGACTGGAGCGGTTATGCCAGACGGTGGTACGCCTGTTATCCCGGAAGGCGCCAGTCCAAACGCGGTATTGGGAATGATGGTAGGCAAATTGACGACTCCGATAATCGGAGGACTGGTCACCGCCGGTATCTTGGCTGCGGTCATGTCGTCGCTCGACTCTCAGTTCGTGGCGGTGGGGACGATGTTCACTAAGGATATCGTCGTTCATGGTTTTGGCGCAGATCGTTTTTCCGAAAAGCAATTGGTGATGCTCGCTCGTGGGTTCATCTGTTTCATCGTTTTGGTGACATATCTGTTCACCTTGGTTGAGCCTCGGCAGGTTTTCTCGTTAGGCATTTGGTGTTTCAGTGGATTTGCTGGATTGTTTCCTTTGGTGTTCGCTTCGATCTATTGGAAGCGGGCGACTAAGGCAGGCGCCTATGCGGGAGTAATTGGAGGAGCGCTCATGTGGCTTGTCTTGTTTCAGGCTTCAGGCTTTGGCGCTGACAAGGAATACAGCATCGGCGGCACGATGCCAGTTGTGCCGATCTTCTTCACCTGCGCGATTGCTCTTGTCGTGGTATCGCTTTTCACATCGGCTCCGTCGCAAACGACACTCGATAAATTCTTTACCAAAAAATCGTAATCACTGCCTGTTAATTAGCGCGAATGTATCCAATAGGATCTTTTATCGTTAGTGTAGTTCGAGGGCCGAAAACCTTTCTTCAAAAATGACTCAAACAATGGATAGCACAAACGCGGTGGATGCCGCAAAGGAAGACCTAGATCGTTATACCCGGGAAATGGTTCAGTGGCATTTCTCATCTGAAACCGGCAGCCCTTACTGGCTCGATTGGGCGAAGGAAGCTGGTTGGAATCCTGCGGAAGAGGTGAAGGCGTTCGAGGACTTGATGCGTTTCGAAAACTTCGATGATGAAGTTTTGCGGGATACGGATCCCGCTCGATTCATTCCAGCAGCTTTTGGAGACCGTCCGTATAATATATTCGAGACGGGTGGCACTACGGGCATGCCTAAGCAACGTATCGGCTGGGAAGACTACAAAGTCGATTATTCTGAATTCAGCGACTACTACACCGACGACTTTTTCCCTAAGGGAGAGAATTGGTTGATGGTCGGACCGACAGGTCCTCGTCGTCTCCGCCTGGCGATAGAGCATTTGGCTAACAGACGTGGAGGCGCTTGTTATTTCATCGATTTAGATCCCCGTTGGGTTAAACGGCTTATTCGCGATGGCGAGTATGACATGGCTCGTAAGTACAAGGAGCACGTGGCTGAACAGGCGATTACGATCATGAAGGGTCGAAAAATCGGCTGCATGTTCACCACGCCGACGATTTTGGAAAGCTTGGCGGAACGTATCTCTATTCCCGGGGCGGGCATTAAAGGTGTTTTTGTGGGCGGTACTACGATGACGCCGCAATACGTGCGTTTCCTCACGGAGGAAGTTCTTGAAGGAAAAGTCAATTTCGCTCCTACCTACGGCAATACCCTCATGGGCTTGGCAATTAGCCGCCCTTTGACAGCAGAAGACAACTACAGTTTAACGTATTACGCTCCGCAACCGCGAGCAATACTACGTATTGTAAACCCGAAGGATTCGACTCAAGGCGTGGAGTATGACGAATACGGACGTGTCGAGCTCTCGACGATGACCAAGGAGTTTTTCATGCCTCGTTTTCTCGAGCGTGATGAGGCGATTCGTCGCCAACCCTGCGAACGTTTCCCTTGGGATGGAGTTGGAGATGTGCGGCCTTTCGAATCGACCACGAAGAAGGTGATAGAAGGTGTGTATTAGAAGGGGGATTTTTATTGAATATGGAAGAGAAAATTTCACATATACCGGTTCTGCGCTTCGGTGAAGCGTATAGGAGTTTGGATACGAATGATTTGGGGAATGTTCTTAGATCTGGAGTGCGATTGGAAGTCAGCGTTGCTAATGCGGGAATAATCCGTCGAGACAAGCTTTCGATCGAGAAGGGTCGTTCGGCATTACGAGCGATTCCAGCGGATACGTTGCTTGATTATGCGGAAAAAGCAGCAGAGTTGTATCTCGATGGCGAGTTGCCGTTCGGTATGGATGGCGAGACGCAATCGGTGGGCGATTACGTGGCGGCTTTGTCGGAGTTGACAGGCTTGCCGCATTCGCTCTGCCGCTCCAATATGTTCAAGGTCGCTGCAGCTCTGCAGAATATCCGGGCAGTTCTCACTGGACTGACTCGAGGCCTGCCGCCAGAGCTTTTCGATAAGGGCTGTGCTCGCTTGGGCGATATCGATATGAACTTCTATCCGATCGCCGATAGCTTAGGCGTGACGTTGCCCAGCAATTCGCCGGGAGTGAATTCGCTATGGCTGCCGGCGTTGGTTATGAAGACGCCCGTCTTCCTCAAGCCAGGCCGCGAAGATCCGCTGACTCCGTATCGTATTATCCAAGCGATGATTGCGGCGGGTTTCCCTAAAGAGGCTTTTGGCTTTTATCCAACGACGCATGAAGGCGGCGATGCGATCCTGCTTTCCTGCGGGCGTGGTATCGTATTCGGTAGCGATGCGACGGTTAAGAAATACTCTGGCTATAGCAATATTCAGGTTCATGGCTCGGGACGTAGCAAGGTGCTGATCGGCGACGATATGGCGGAGGACTGGGAGAGTCATTTGGACGTAATGGTCGAGTCCGTATCCGCGAATGGAGGACGTAGTTGCATCAATGCATCTTCAGTAATGGTCCCATCGCATTTCGATGAAATTTCAAACGCGATGGCCAAAAAAATGGCTGCGATAGAACCTCGAGCCCGGGCTGAAGAAGATGCATTGATTTGCGGATTCGCCAACGCTGATTTCGCGAAGGCGATGGACGAGGCGATCGATGATGCTCTGAAAACGCCTGGAGCAGTTGATCTGACAGCTAAGTATCGCAATGGACCGCGTTTAGTAGAAAAGTATGGTCAGACGTTTTTGTGTCCTACCTTGATCGCATGTTCGGATCCTGATCATCCATTGGCGAATACCGAGTATATGTTTCCATTCGTGAGCGTCGTAGAACGTCCGCAGTCGGAAATGCTGGCTGCGATTGGTTCGACTTTAGTGGTTTCCGCTGTGACGGAGAGCGAGGAGTGGATGAGCGATTTGATGGCGAGTCCGGATATCGATCGTCTGAATCTTGGTTCGGTACCGACTAACTGGGTACAGTGGGAACAGCCGCACGAGGGGAATTTGTTCGAATTCCTTTACCGTCGCCGGGCTATCCAGAGCAAGACCCGTAGGATTGCTTGATGGTTGAGTTTGTTACAAGACCGAGTCCCCGTATCGCTTTTGGTTCGGGCATGTTGGCCAAACTTCCCGAGTTTCTTCGGGATATTGGTAGCGTCCACCCGTTGCTGGTAACGGATAAGGGAATTCGGGCGGCTGGGCATTTGGATCGCACGCTTTCGATATTGGAAGAAGCCGGTTTCGAAGTGTCGGTGTTCGATAATGTTCAGGAAAATCCTACGAACGCATGCATTTCCTCTTGTAAGGACTTTGCCGCTAAAGCGGGCATCGACTCGTTTATCGGCTTGGGCGGTGGTAGCAGTATGGATACAGCCAAAGGGTGCAATTTTTTGCTGACTAATGGCGGCCAGATGGAGGACTACCATGGTTATGGAAAGGCTGATAAAGCGATGCTTCCGTTTATAGCGATTCCAACAACTTCGGGGACGGGAAGCGAATGCCAATCTTATGCTTTAGTGAGTGATGATGAGACGCATGTCAAAATGGCTTGCGGCGATGCAAAGGCGTTAGCCAACGTGGCCTTGTTGGATCCGGAATTGACGGTTTCTCAACCTAGCCGGATTGCCATTTTAACTGGCTTGGACGCGTTGGCTCATTCTGTTGAAACAGCGGTGTGCCTGTCGCGAAATCCGATATCGAAGATCCATTCGATGGAGGCTTTCCGATTAATGGCCCGGTCTATCGAGACAGTGATATCGGGTGATGCGCAACTTGTGGATCGAAGCAATATGCAGATGGGAGCTGCATTGGCTGGACTAGCTATCGAAAACAGCATGCTGGGGGCTTCTCACGCATCCGCGAATCCGCTAACTGCTTCTTATGATGTGACACATGGTCATGCGGTTGCGTTGATGCTGCCGCATGTAATTCGATTTAATAAAAAGGATACTGCAGCGAAAGAAATTTATCAATCCTATGAAAGATGGATTCCCAACAATGAACAAAGATGCGTGGATATGGCTGACTGGTTTGAGTCGTTGATCAATGCGGCTGGACTTTCGAATCTTGCGGCTCTAGGGGCGTCGGAAAGCGACGTGAGTAAATTGGCCAATGCTGCTACGCAGCAATGGACAGGGCGTTTCAACCCTCTCCCGGTAGGTCAGGGGGAATTCGAAGAGTTGTACCGGAACGCATTGGAACGAGTTGCCGAAAGTGCTTGAGATTGGATTATGGGAGAATCGCAACAGGTTTTGAAGGGTGACTGGGTGGCAAAGCAGGCGGTTTTCTCGATGCATTGGATCTTGTTGCCGCTTTTCGTCTTGTTCGGAGCTTGTCAACCCTCTGGAACGGGGGAAGGGGTGAGCAGCAAATCTGACAAACCAAATTACCAAACCATGAGCTGGCCTGTTTCGAGGGGTAGTCAATTTCTCAGCGGATCGATCCCGGATGCGGCGATTGTTTCGCCAATGATCGCTTGGACTTTTGAAACGGGTTCGGCTATATCCGGTGATGCGGGGATTTACGGGAATACGGTGTACGTCGGGTCGGATGAGGGCTTATTTTTTGCAGTGGATCTGGATACGGGTGTCGAACGCTGGAGATTCGAGGGGGAGGATGTTATCGAGTCGGAGCCGGCTTTGACGGAGGATGCGGTATTCATGGGAGCTAACGACGGCCAATTCTATGCTTTGAGCCGAGAGACAGGTACGTTGCTTTGGAAATTGCAGTTCAATGACAAAATCACCGCAGGAGCGAATTTGGTCGCGAGTCCGATAAATGGCGAACCATGGTTGCTGATCGCCGGAAACGATGGAATGTTGCGTTGCTTGAGAACAGGAAACGGTTCGGAGGTTTGGTCTTATCAGACGGACAATCTTATCAACGGCTCGCCAGCAATGCTCGACAACGAGCGGATCATTTTTGGCGGATGCGACTCGCTTTTGCATATTGTAAGTCTTGCTGATGGCGAATCAATCGAGCAGTACGAGACTGAAGCCTATATTCCTTCGTCCGTAGCTGTATATGGAGGCGTTGGGTATAGCGGGAATTACGCGAATCAAGTACTTGCGTTCGACCCAGGCGATCTTGGTGAGCTATGGACCTATTCGGATAAATCGTTTCCGTTTTTCAGCTCTCCTGCGGTGAACGAGACACTGGTCTTCATCGGTTCGAGGGACAAGCATTTGCATGCGATTAACCGAGAGACTGGAGAGGCAGCCTGGACTTATCGCACCAGCGGTCGAGTCGACAGTTCGCCATTGGCCTTTAGCGATGGGGTCGTATTTGGATCGACTGATGGATGGCTTTACGCTTTGAATCAGTCTAACGGAGAGGAGCTGTGGAAGCTCGAGTTGGGAGGCTCGTTAATAGCCTCGCCAGTTTTTGCGAAGGGGAAACTAATCATTGGAAGTCAGGGAGGCACTCTTTTTGCTTTGGAATCGGGGTTTTCTGAACATTAATTTAAGTTACTATGAGTTCTACAACTGAGCCGACACTTGAGCCAAAAAAGAAGCCAACGGAGGCGGGGAATTACTTCATTTCGAATTATCCTCCATTTTCATTTTGGTCGCCGGACAATAAAAAAGATGTCGACGATGCCTTTCAGCAACCGCACGACGATGAGGCGTCTTTGGGGATATATCATCATATTCCCTTTTGCCGCAAGCGTTGCCATTTCTGCTACTTTCGCGTCTATACGGACAAGAATGCCTCCGAGATCAAAGAGTATCTGGATTCGACGATTACCGAGCTAAAGTATTTCGCCAAGCAACCTCGTATCGCCGGTCGCAAGCCGAAATTCGTCTATTTTGGTGGAGGCACGCCTTCTTATTTGTCTGGTAAGCAACTGACAGATCTGACGGATGAGATGAAAGCGATTCTCCCCTGGAATGAAGCCGAGGAAGTAGCGTTCGAAGGCGAGCCGGGTACCTTGAATCCACGTAAGGTGAAAGCGATCAAGGATATTGGGGTTACGCGTCTGAGCTTAGGGGTGGAGAATTTCGATGCGCACATTTTGGAGATCAATGGTCGGGCTCACAAGGCCGATGAAGTCTACAAGGCTTATGAAGCGGCCAAGAACCAAGATTTCGATCAATTGAACATCGATTTGATCGCGGGAATGATCGAGGAAACGGAAGCTAACTGGCAGCGTAATATCGAGGAAACGCTCAAATTGCGTCCCGATTGCGTGACCATCTACCAGATGGAAATTCCATATAATACTACGATTTACAAAGAAATGCAGACGAAGGGAGCATTGGTTGCTCCTGTGGCGGATTGGCAAGTAAAGCGCCGCTGGGTGAAAGAAGCCTTTGAGGCATTAGAGAGCGCAGGCTATACGGTCACGAGCGGGTATACGGCGGTATTGAATCCTGATAAAACGAAATTCCTCTACCGCGATGAATTGTGGACGGGCGCGGATTTACTAGGTCTCGGTGTGGCTTCCATATCGCATATCGCGGGCGTTCATTATCAGAATGTGAATGAGATTACGCAATATACGGAAGCGATTGAAAAGGGTGAGTTACCGGTTAATCGCGCGCTGAAGACCTCGCAAGAAGAGCGGATGATTCGGGAATTCCTGCTTCAGATGAAACTGGGGCACGTGGCTGCCAGCTATTTTAAAATAAAATTCTCAGTCAACTTGATTGAGCGTTATGCAGAGCAATTGAAGGAACTGGCTGAAGAAGGATTTCTTGAATATGACGATGAGAATATTCGCCTCCATCGCCGCGGATTGCTTTGCGTCGATAATTTGCTTTTCAAGTTTTTCCTGCCGGAGCACGTGACATCGCGTATCGTTTAATTAACTTTTGGAGTCTACCTAGCCTAGTGTATCGAATTTCTGAATTCCTGGAGCGAATATTAAGCGAACGCGGAATATCTCCTAATGCATTTAAGTGGATAGCGGGCGAAGATGTGCCGTTGCCCTATCGCGATTTGTTGGTTCACGACCGAGATATGACTTCGACCTTGGCGGACTTTCATAGATCTGCGTTGGGCTTGGATGTTTTGAATATGAGTCATGACCAAGGCGAATACGCCCGTGAAGTAATCTTGTTTGCCAAGGATACCCGGGTGCCTGTCGAGTACGGAGCGATCGACCTTATTTTGGATCATTTCAAACCAGAGGAACGAGAGGCGATCATCGAAGGAAATGAGCCTTTGGGCAGTATTTTAAATCGCTTGGAGTACCCTTATCGAAGTCATCCGAATGGATTCTTTTCGATCAAGGCACCTGCGGTTTGCCGAGAACAGTTTGGCTGCAGTGAAGATGTGAAGCTTTATGGGCGTTATAATAAGCTCATGAATGCAGAGGGTAGGGTCCTGGCGTTGATCGTTGAAATATTGCCGGAAATTAAATTAGGGAATTTGTGAATTGAGAATATGATTGAGTGGAGACTGATTTTGGAACCTTCAGCACGGCGGTTGGTTTAAATAGAACGGATACTTTTTAAGATGAGTGAATACGATACTATAATCATAGGTGGTGGACCTGCTGGATCGACTGCGGGCGCTTTGTTGGCGGAAAAGGGGCGTAAAGTTCTGATTCTCGAAAAGGAGAAGTTTCCTCGCTATCATGTGGGCGAGTCCTTGATGCCGTTTTGCTATTTCACTTTCGAGCGTCTTGGAATTTTGGATATGCTGAACGAGCGAGCTTACACGAATAAGCACAGCGTGCAGTTCGTAACCAAGGATGGAAAAATGTCTGCGCCGTTCTATTTTTTTCAGCATTTGGATCATCCTGCAGCGACCACCTGGCAGGTTAAGCGATCGGAGTTTGACGAGTTGATGCTTGATAACGCGCGATCGAAAGGAGCCGAAGTTCGCGAGGAAACTCAAGTGATTGATTTTATTTACGAAGGTGAACGTGTTGTTGGAGTGACAGCGAAAACGAAGGGCGGCGAAAGTTATGAGTTAAGAGCTTCGGTGACTGTGGATGCCTCAGGTCGCGATGCGCTTTTTCAGTCGAAACGTCGCTGGCGCAAACGTGATCCCATGTTGAACAAGATTGCGATCTGGACCTTGTTCAAAGGCGCCAAGCGAGACCCAGGTTTGGACGAAGGGGCTACGACGGTCGCTTATTTGGATAATCGCGGCTGGTTTTGGAATATTCCGATGAAGGATGATATCGTGAGTTCGGGAATCGTTGCAGAGCGCGATTACCTTTACAAAGATACGCGCGATCCTGCGGCAATATTTAAGCGGGAGATTGAAAATAACGTTTGGATCAAGGATCACCTCTCTTGTGGTGAACAGTTTGGCGAGTACTGGGTGACTGGCGAATATTCTTATCGTTCCGAACATTGTGCTGCCGATGGGGTTGTGTTGATTGGCGATGCGTTTGCATTTCTCGATCCGGTATTTTCTTCAGGAGTGTTCCTTGCGTTGAAAAGCGGAGAAATGGCTGCGGATGCGATAGACGCGTCATTGGCCAGCGGGGATGTCTCGGCGTCGGCGTTCAATGCTTACGGAGAAGAGTTGTGTTCGGCGATAGAGACGATGCGTAGCCTTGTTTATGCGTTTTACGACAACGATTTCAGCTTTGGTAAACTCATCCGCAAGAACGGCGATTTACGCGGTACGCTCACGGATTGCCTAATCGGAGATTTGGCGGATAAAGACTTCGAGCCGTTGATGAAGGCGATCGGAGAAATCACCAAATTGCCAGAGCGTCTGCCATACGGCCGGGCTGCTTCAGCATAAGCGAAAACGCTTGTTCCTAGTCCGCGTAGGTGCGAGCTTAGTAGCTTCGAAGTATTGAGCGATCCAATATGAAGATCACCTTTTTAACGCCAGGGACTGGGAGCTACTATTGTGGCGCGTGCATGCGCGACAATGCGTTGGCTAATGCGTTGATCCAAGCGGGGCATGAAGCGGATTTGCTGCCGATGTATCTGCCATTGATGTTGGACGAAAATTCGGAAGGCATGGAAAGCGAAACGCCGGTTTTCTTTGGCGGGATTAATATTTTCCTTCAGCAGAAATTTTCCTTGTTCAGACACACTCCTAAGTGGATGGATCGCGCCTTGAATCGCCCGAGCCTGCTACGCTCGGCAGCCAAACGAAGTCATATGACCTCGGCTCACACGCACGGAGCGATGTGTTTCGAGATGTTGAAGTTAGATGGTGATGACTTCGATAAAGAACTGAAGAAGTTGTATTCTTGGATCAATGACACGGGAGTTCCTGATGTTCTGTGTTTATCTACTGCTCTACAGGCAGGTTTCGCTCGAGAAGTGAAAAAACAATGGGACATTCCGATACTGCTTTGTTTTCAAGGCGAAGATTCTTTCTTGGACAGCCTACCAGATGAGTATCGAGATGAGTGCTGGGAATTGATGGCCGATCGCTGCCGCTATGCGGATGCTATGTTAGCTCCTAGCAAATCCTACGCTCGAATGATGGAGAAGCGAATGGGCTTGGAATCGGGCTCGATTTCAGTTCACCCCAATGGAATTAACCTTGAGGGTTATAGCGCTCCTCGGGAAGTTGATCCGCCGGCGATCGGGTTTTTGGCCCGTATGTGCGAGGTCAAAGGACTTGGGCTTTTGGTGGATGCATTCATTCATTTGAGAACGGATTTGGGAGATACTGCGACTCGTTTGAAAATAGCCGGAGCCGTGACGCTCGGGGACGTTTCGTTCATCGATAACTTGAAGGCGAAATTGGAGTCGGCGGGTTTAACCGATTCGGTAGATTGGCATCCGAATATTTCTCGCGAGGAAAAGTTGGAATTCCTCAACGAATTGTCGCTCTTTTCTGTGCCCGTGCTTTACGAAGAAGCGTTTGGTTTGTACGCGATTGAAGCGATGGCAGCTTCGGTGCCGATTGTTCAGCCGGATTTTGCGGCTTTCCCTGAACTGGTTGAAGCGACTGGAGGCGGAGTTTGCGTTTCCATAGAAACCGCCGATGGTTTGGCGCGCGCTTATGATGAGCTATTGCGCTCGCCGGAACTCATGAAGGAAATGGGAGAACGGGGTCGACTTGGCGTAGAGAAACGCTTCAGTATGGAGGCGATGAAGAATTCTTTCATCAATGCCATGGAATCATTGTTACAATCTAAAAGCGTATGAGTTTACCCGAACTGCAACCCTATTGCTTTGAGTTCCAACGTCGCGTCGAATTTTCCGAAACGGACATGGCGGGCATCATGCACTTTTCGAATTTCTACCGTTTTATGGAATCGGCGGAGCACGCGTTCTTTCGTTCGCTCGATCATGGCATCCATCAAAAGATTGATGGAGAAACGGTCGGCTGGCCGCGGGTTCACTCGTCCTGCAATTTCTTTCGCCCGCTTCGCTTCGAAGATACGGTAATGATGCGCCTGACGATTGAAGAAATTCGCCGATGCTCGGTCCGCTACATTCATACGTTTCTTTTAGGCGGAGGCAACGATACTGCAGTGGTGGCCTCAGGTCGGATGACTACTGCTTGCGTTCGTTTGGATCGCACATTGGGAAAGATCGAATCGATTAACATTCCGGATGAGCTGCGCGGAAAACTGGAGACTGCGAAAGCGACGCAGGAATGAAGGTCTTCCAGCGCGTTTGAGCCATTAGGATTCGCGTAGCTTATACAAATTTAGAATTTTAAATCCTCAATACAAAATTATGAACTGGTTAGCTTACTCCTTAATGACGGCCCTCTTTTTCGGGTTGTACGGTATATTTTTGCACACGGGCCAAATAGCGATGAAAGACCCGGTCATGGGCCGCTATAAGGCCTTTCTGTTCGTGGGCGTCGCCTACCTGGTTATTGCGGTGATCGTTCCGATTATCATGCTCAAGTTCCAGGGCTCGTCGTTTTCGTTTACGGGCAAAGGAATTACGCTTTCGTTCATCGCGGGATTGTTGGGCGCTCTCGGCGCATTTTGCATCCTCTTGGCCTTTGGCGCTAGAGGCACTCCTGCGGTGGTTATGTCGATTGTCTTCGCTGGAGCTCCCGTAGTGAATGCTATTGTTTCGATGAGCCTTCATCCGCCAAAGGGAGGCGTATCCGCTATTCCATGGCAGTTTTTCCTGGGAATCGTGCTTGCGGCGTTTGGGGGTTGTCTCGTTACGATTTATAAGCCGGCTCCGGCGCCTGCTCTTACCAAGACTCCACCTCCGGCGGCGGTGACAGACGCGTAAGGCTTCTGATTCTTCTTAACTTCGTGTCCTCCAGGGCAGCAGATGGTTTAAATGGATTTACAAGCAAAACATCTCAAGGCTCTTAATAAACTCGTCGGCGAAATCGCTTCGACGAACGGGTTCTATTCGAAGAAGCTTCAAGCTTGCGGAGGAGCTGATGGCTTCGAAAGCCTTGAAGCATATTCCCGCTTGATGCCGTATACGACTAAGAGCGAACTTGCAGCCGATCATGTGGAGAATCCTCCGTATGGCACGAATTTGACGTACCCGATCGATCAGTACACGCGTTTGCATCAAACAAGCGGAACGACGGGCAGTCCGATGGCTTGGTTGGATTCGCCGAAGGATTGGCAATGGGTGTTGGATAATTGGAAGACCGTGTGGATTGAGTGTGGGGCGAAGCCAGGCGATACCGCGATCTTTCCGTTTTCGTTTGGTCCATTTCTCGGTTTTTGGGCGGCGTTCGAGGCGGGCGTCCAGGCAGGTATTCGCTGTTTGCCTGCGGGGGGACAAACGAGTCTGCAACGTTTGAAGATGATTTTTCGATACAAGCCGGAGTGGATTTGCTGCACTCCTACTTATGCATTGCATTTGAGTGGCGTGGCTTCTCAGGAGGGCTTGGATTTGTCGACCAGCTCGGTTTGTGGCATCATTGTCGGTGGCGAGCCGGGTGGGAGTATTCCTGAGGTGCGCGAGCGAATTGAAACTGGTTGGGGCGGCGCTCGGGTATTCGATCATCATGGTATGACTGAAGTAGGACCGGTTACGTATTCGGATATGGATGATCCGGATCTGCTACGGATCGTTCATGACACTTATTTAGCGGAAGTCGTTGATCGGGAAACCGACAAGCCCGTGCCTTATTGCGAAGTTGGGGAGTTGATTCTGACGACTTTGGGTCGAGCGGGGTGTCCTTTGCTCCGCTATCGCACGGGCGACTTGGTGCGTCCGGTTGCCGTACCTGGTGAAGACCCCACAGCCTTTGCCTTGCAGGGAGGTATCCTTGGGAGAGCGGATGATATGGTCGTCGTGCGGGGAGTGAATCTCTATCCAAGCGCGATCGACGCGGTCGTGCGTTCGTTTGATGGAATAGGCGAATACCAGGTAACGATCGATCAGACTCAACTAATGGTTCAAGTTTCAATTGCAGCGGAAAACGAATCGGGAGGAAGCGACGATGTTCTAATCGAGAAATTCGAAAAGCAGCTTCGCGAGGCATTCTCTTTACGCATTCCGGTGTCCGTATCGGCGCCGGGCAGTTTGCCACGATTTGAAATGAAAGCCAGACGATGGAACGTGATTGGATAGATTCGAACCGAACCCTTCTAGAATTATGCTCAAGGTTGAAAAGTTAACGAAAGAATACTCGGGTCCAGCCGGTAGTATCTCCGTATTGGATGACCTGGACTTGGAAGTGGCGAAGGGCGAATCGGTCGCGATAGTCGGACCATCTGGTTGCGGCAAGACTACTTTATTGAACATCCTCGGCACACTGGATATCCCGACAGGCGGATCGGTTTCGATCGGTGGTCATGCAGTTGAAACGATGTCTGTCGATGAACGAACTCGATTTCGGAATCGCTCGCTTGGTTTCGTGTTTCAGCAGCACTTTCTTCTTCCGCAATGCACCGTTCTGGAGAACGTGCTCATGCCGCGATTGGCAGGCGATTGGGAAGAGTCGGAACAAGCGACTCGCGAACGCACAGCCAGCTTGCTCGATGGATTAGGATTGGGACAACGAGTTGATCGCATGCCGTATCAGCTTTCTGGGGGCGAACGTCTACGGGTTGCGGTAGCGCGAGCTTTGGCGAATGAACCGTCGCTTATTCTTGCCGATGAACCCACTGGAAGTTTGGACCCGGCGATGGGGGAGCAGGTAGCCGATCTTTTCGCGGAATTGAACGATCAGCATCAGGTAACGCTGGTGACAGTAACGCACAACGCTGCATTGGCGAAGCGAATGGGCTCGGTCTATGTTTTGAAAAACGGAAAACTGGAACGGGAGTAGAATGGTGGTTCAGCGATTTTATAAGGTAGCGGCCGATCTCCGAGCGGCCATCTCAATCAACGAATCGGAGCGAGTAACTGAGCGATTAGATTTTGGTACTATGGCCGATCGGAGATCGGCCGCTGCCTGGATCGGCGAGGGAAGTTTGTAATGCAGTTAAAATTCCTTCTCCGTAGCTTATGGCATTATCGTCGCTCTCACTTGGGCGTCTTGGCGGGCACGGTCGTGGGTGCCACCGTATTGCTGGGTGCTTTATTTGCCGGGGATTCGGTGAGCAGCGCTTTGAAGCGTTTGGCCAGTCTTCGAGTAGGGCAGGCTGAGTATGTCTTAACGGCGGGCGATCGATTCGTTACGCAAGGGCTTGCTCATCGGATCGAGTCGAATTTGGAAGTGGATGCGGCTCCAGTTCTGATGCTTCGAGGAAGTGCTGCGCGTTCTGAACTCAAACTATTGGCTCCACAGGTGCAGACTTTGGGAGTGGATGAAGGGTTTTGGGGTTTCGCTCCGTCGGGTGCGGAATCCTTGGAGATGCAAGCGGGATCGGTCGCGGTCAATCGACGGTTGGCGGAGCGGCTTGAATTGGAGGTCGGAGATTTTTTTGTATTTAGAATTGAAAAGCCGGGCCTATTGTCGCGAGACGCCCCGATGTCGGGAAGCAAAGACAATGTCGTGGGTATCCGAGCGAAAGTCGCGTCGGTAGTCGGAGACGATCAGTTCGGACGGTTTAGTCTGCAGGCCAACCAAATCGCGCCCTTTACGATCTTCGCGCCGATCGAATGGATACAGGAGCAAATCGAATATCCGGATCGAGCGAATATGGTTTTGCTCAAGCCAAAGCCGGACCGAGCTACGCCGATAAGTTCTGCGGAACTGACGGAGGCGTTGGGTCCGCTGATGGAATTGGAAGATTACGGTTTGTCATTGATCGATGTTCCTTTGGCGGGCGCTACTGAAATTCGAAGCGAACGTGTATTCATCGATGACTTCGTCGCTCGTATTGTCCGGCAACAGTTTCCTCAAGCGGAACCGGTTGTTACGTATTTGTCTAACACTCTCAGGAGCGGCGCTCGGGAAACTCCTTATTCGATGGTTACAGGATTGAAGGGGGTTGGAGTGCCATTTGTCGGCGGCGATTTGAAGAGCGACGAAACGGTTATCAATCAGTGGTTGGCCGATGATTTATCGGCTAGCGTAGGCGATGAGCTGCAGATCGATTATTACGTTGTAGATGAAGCGAATGAGTTGGTCGAAGAATCGCGAGCGTTTACAATTCGTTCGATTGCTCCGATGGAAGGATTGGCTGCTGATCCACTATGGATGCCGGATTTTCCGGGTGTTTCGGATGCGGATGATTCGGCCGACTGGGAACCTGGAATGCCTCTGGACCTTGATCGAATACGCGATCAGGACGAATATTATTGGGACGATTATCGCGGAACCC
>Ga0233432_10001317_pt1 | contig 23958 bp, 16 predicted proteins | sample SI_122_August201_6_FD_179870 | JGI IMG/M metagenome (GOLD analysis project Ga0233432, IMG submission 179870) | Seawater microbial communities from Saanich Inlet, British Columbia, Canada - SI_122_August2016_10_MG | ecosystem: Environmental > Aquatic > Marine > Inlet | place: Canada: British... | reverse complement strand
GGACGCACTAAAAGAAATACCAAAAGATCAGTTAACTACTGCAAATCTTGACACTTTAATTGCACAATCAGATTCCGGTACTGAAGTATTAAATGCATTAACAAAAGCAGGCGGAACAATAGCAGCAACCGCACAAGGTGCTCTTGCAACAGTAGACGACACTGCTAAAAATGCACAAAAATCAAAGCCAGTCGACGCAGAAACTAAAAAACAACTTGAATTAGATCTTAAAGGCGGAAGTGATGCGAAGCCAGTAGATAAAAACTTTGACAAAAGTCAAAAACTATCAGACTTTGGTGCTGTAGGAGACAAAGCAGAATCAATGTCAATGGAAGACCGCTTTGAATTATATCTAGCAGAAGCAGACCCTGCACAGGGCGAATTACCGCTAAACAATCCTAATACACTAGGTGCTAAACTAAAACGTGGAGCAGGAAAATTAGCAAATAAAGCAGCTGGCGCTGCAGGCCAAGCAGCAGGTGCTGTAGGTGGTAAGATTAAACAAACTGCAAAAAATGTAGGTAATAAAGTTACTGCTGATAAACTTACTAAAGCCTGGACTAAGATGGGATCACCATTAGATTCAGGTAGTATTGCAAACATACTAGCAGATGCAGGTATGAGCAATGATCAAATTAAATCTATCGGACAAACATCTAAAGTTGAGCTAGAACCTACATCAAGTACGGATACAGCACAAAAAGGTGCGGATTCGAAACAACCAGCAGCTAAAAAAGCGCCAGGTGTCAAAGACGAACCTATTGCAAAAGGCACAGTAATTAATAAAGGCGGAAAAGATTACGAATGGGCAGGCGCTCTTTGGGTCGATGCTGCAACTAAAAAGCCATTAGGTGTACAAGCAAGTTATGATATGGGATTGCCTAATCCTAAGTTTACAGCAATTATTAATGCTGCTAAGAAAGATCCTGAATTAGCAAAACTTATCAAAGCACAGTTAGTATCTAAAGGTGTTAAAGCAGGAACAGCCGGAGCAGCAAAAGCTCAACAAGCCGGTGTTAAAGGAACTGAAAAACTTAAAACTGCTTAAAAGAACGGCAGTTGTGTTTTCTTAGTAATTTCAATATTCTCTTCGACTATTTTACTAATAATTTCTCTTTCCTCAGGTCCGAGGTAGAATGCTTCTTCATAAGAAAGTCCTCCGCGCATATACCAACATAGTTTTGTAAGCTCGTGCTTTAACTGTTTAGTATTTTGCTCGAGGACCTTTACTTCGGCTAGGATCTCTGGAACGGTCCAGTTCAGGATCCTGATGCGAAAAAATTTGACTGATCAAACGTAATAGGAATTAAAAATGTTGCCGGAGCACCATTAGCAATATCCTCAGGAGTTGATTGAACTTCCATCGGTTTAATTGTATACTTGTCTTTCTGCGTATTCAAATGATCCATAACATTATTGAAAAAGTCTTTGTCTGCATTTTTCATAAAGTCTTGAATATGATCTCTATTAGTAACTTCTTCTTCGCCTACTACAATTTTATCAATTCCTTGCACAATCATGTCAACTGTTAATTGTGTAAGTTTAGTAAATGAATTAGTAAACGCTTGTAGTTTATCTTCGTCTGAAATACTTTCATCATTAACTAGATTAAAGATACGTTGTTCTTCAAATGTTTTTAATGCATTCTTAGTAAACTCTTGATAAGTTAAAGGACGGAGGAATATTGTAAGATCCCCGGCGGTAACAACATTATCATAAACTAAATTTGAAAACTCGTCAAGAACATCACGTAAGTTTAGTTCGTATTCTCTTTCTTCACCAGTAACTGGCACTTTTGTGGTCATTGTCAAACTTTCACCGTATGTTGCCATTCTAATAGCAACTAACGCAGCGTCAATATCTATACTTGGCATAATCCATGCATTTTTAATTGCAGGAATACAACTTTGTATAACATCAACTGTTGCTTGACCGTTTAATAATGCATCAGGTGTCTTAAAAGAAAGTTCATCTTTTGCCGTCATTGAAAATACTTCTAGTTCTCCAGTCTCAGGAACATCAATTGATCCTGGTGGATAAAACTTATACTCAGAAGGTAGAGTAACATGTAGTTTTGCTTGTCTAAAATACTTCTTAAGCGGATTATTTTCATTGCCCGCATTAGGATTAAATTTTTGCATTGTTTTCTCCGTATAAATACATTATGTAAATATGTATCTCTTTTATTTATGTGCGTATATAACTAGGACCTAAAAAGAATGGCTGAAGAAGTAAAAATTGTTGACGTTGCTGGTGGACCAGCAGCAGAAGCTACATTACAAGAACTACTAAAAGTAATGAAAGGCGGAGCTGGGGGCGGCGGCGGAGGATCTAGTGATGCAGCATCTAAAGCATCTGATTTATACACAACAGCAGTAACTAGGGGCACTAAATCACAAGCAAAAAATACTAAAGGACTTGATAAAAGTACCACAGCACTAGAGAAAATGGCTGGTGCAGTGAGCTTTCTTGCTACTGGTGCATTTGGACTTCTTCAAAAGACTATTGGCAGCGTTATTGGAGTTGGTGTTAACCTAATAAAAGCATTTGGTGACGGAACTGGCACATTAACCGATATGGTAAGTGCGATACCCGGTATCGGAAGCATACTTGGAATGTTTACAGGATACTTAGATAATACATTAACAGTATTCCAACAATTATCAAGTTCAGGTGCAAGTTTTAATAATAACTTGACATTATTAAGAACAAGTGCAGCAGGAGCAAAGGTTAGTTTAGAAAGTTTTGCAGGACTAATAGGCCAGAATACTGAAGGTTTAGCAGCATTTGGTGGTACTGTAACACAAGGTGCCATAATGTTTGGTAAAGCAAGAAAGGCTCTTAATAGATACGAAGGCGACCTATTAAATATGGGCCTAACCTTTGAAGAAATTAACGAAGGGTTAATGGACTATATGACTCTTAATAGAGCAGGTAGTCGAGGACAACAACAAGATATGGCAGCACTTGCTGAAGGCAGTGCAATGTATAGTAAAAGTTTGTTGACATTGTCTAAACTAGCAGGCAAAGACATAAAAGCACAAAAAGAAGCACTTGCTGCTAAACAAAATGATATTGCATTCCAAATGCAACTTGCAAAATTACGTCCTGAAGAACGTGCAAAGGTACAAGCAGGTTTAGCAGAAGCATTAGCTGCTGGTGGCGATGTTGGTGCAGAATACTTTAAACAACAGTTCTTAGGAATGCCACCATTGACTAGTGCAACACAGATGTTTGTGGCAACAATGGGCGATAGTGCTACTGCAATACGATCTATGCACGAACAAGCAACAAATACCGGCGTTACAATGGAACAATTTAGTGCAGGAACAGCAGGAAGACTGGCAGACTTTATTGAAGGGCAAGCAAATGCCGGTAAGAGTATGGAAACTATGCTAATGGCAGCAGGCGCAGGACTAGATGGTCCTGCAGGCGAAATTGCTCAAATTATGAACGATATGGGCATAAAGTTTACTGACTATACAGACGCTAACGGTAATTTTAACAGAGCAAAGTTTTTACAAGATGCTGAAGCTGCACAAAAAGAAAACGACAAGCGTGACGAAGCAGCTAAAGGATTGTTAGCATTTCAACAAACATTAAGAAATATTAAAGAAGCCTTTGAATTAAACGTTGTTGCACCTATTACTAAAGCAGTCGGTCCGCAATTAACTAAGCTATCTGATTTGTTTAAGTCAACTTCTGAAGGTTCGTTAAAGACAGCAATGGACAAAATTGGAGTAATGATAACTCAATTTACTACTGATATAGAAAATTTTGGTATTGGTACGGCACTTAGTAATTTAATGTCAAATATAGGAACCGCGGCAAAACCTGTATTTGACAGTATGATCGATAGTTTAAAAGCAATGATATTTGGTCAGAGTGCAGAAGAAGTAAAAGCAGATTTAGAAAAAACTCAAGCATCATTAGGCAATACTAGAGAAAGTATTGCAAAGCAAATAGCTGAATTAGACACAGAGATAAAAACAGTTGAAGGTGCAAATACTGAAGGTGCTCAAGCACAATTAGCAGCTCTAAAATCGCAATTAGGAGAAGTTGATAGACAAATAGCTGAAACATCTACTGAGATGGAAAATGCCGAAGGTAGCGGCGGAATGTTTGGCGGTATGTTTAGCACTATTTGGGAATCCATAAGCAATATGGACTGGAAAACAGTAGCAATATCACTAGGCGTAATGGGTGCAGCTATTGTTGCATTAGGATTTGTAGCAAAACCTGTGGTACTTCCATTAATTGCAATTGGTGCAGCAGCAGCAGGTATTGGTATTGGTGCTAGTGGCATTGCAGATTTAATTGATTCAATTACAGGTTCAGTTGGAAAGTTAGCTGACGGACTTAAAAAGTTTGAAGATCTTGATTCAGGTAAACTACTTGATGTAGGCACATCATTAGGTCCTCTTACAGCGGGCATTATGGATCTTGCCAAAGGCGGAATTGTTGCAAGTTTTGTTAGTGAAGGTGCATTAGAAGGACTAGCAGCAGGAATTAAATCGTTTGAAGGATTAGATGCTGCAGGACTTACTCCGATTGGAGCAGCAATACAAGGTCTCGGCGATCCTATTAAAGAAATAGCATCAGCAGGGTTCTTTGCTAATTTTGTAAGCGACGGAGCATTAGAAGGTCTTGCTAAAGGTGTTAAGTCCTTTGAAGGCTTAGATGTTAAAGGATTAACAGCAACTGGACCAGCACTAGCAGCGTTACAACAAGGTATTGCTGCATTTACAGGTGACGGCGTACTTGATAGTGTAAGCAAAGGTGTAGGCGGATTTATTAGTAGCTTGTTTGGTGGCGAAGAAGGACAATTTGATGCACTAATAGAAGGACTTAAAAAGTTTGAACAAGTAAATGCTGATGCAATACACAAAGTTGGAACTGGTTTACAAGGACTTAATGAATTTGCATCTTCAGATGTAAACTTAGGTGAAATTAATCTAAGTGCTGACGGATTACAAAGATTAAATGATATTACCAAAACACTTGACAGCGATGCAATAACCAAGTATAATGAAGCATTAGAGAAGTTAGTTGCAGTACTAGGCGAATTAAACACTGAACTAGGTGGAGCCAGTACTCCTGGAGCTACAGGCGGCACAACTGCTGCATCAGGCGGTGGCGGTGCTATAGATAATATGAGTAATTTAGGCGGAAACAACGAAGAAGCAATTAAAAATAGAATGATATTAGCACAAATTTTAACCGAGTTACAGTCCGCGAATAAATACAATAAGAAAACAGCAGCTAATACATCAGACAATTTGCACACGGGAATAGTATAAATGAGTTGGAAAAAACACTTTACGCCAGTAAAAACTGGTAACAATCCGGAAGGCGCATATAGTCCGTTTACCAGAGCAGGCACAGGCGGCAGTGCCGGTCCAGCCCGCACTAACTATTCATCATATTTGCCAGATGTATATGTAGGTAGTCCTAACCGTGTTGAACGTTACGGACAATACAATACAATGGATTTAGATTCAGAAGTAAATGCTGCTCTTGATATTCTTGCTGAATTCACAACACAGCAAAACAAACAAAATAAAACGCCATTCTTAATAGACTTTAAAACTAAAGCAACTAATTCAGAAGTTACAATTATACAACAATACTTGCAACAGTGGAGTAAATTACAAAACTTTGAAACACGTATGTTCCGCTTAATGCGTAACGTATTTAAATACGGCGATGAATTTTTTGTAAGAGATCCAGAAACTAAAAAATTATTTCATGTTGATTCTGCAAAAGTTACAAAGATTATTGTTAACGAATCAGAAGGTAAAACACCTGAACAGTATGTAATTAAAGACTTTAATTTAAACTTTGCTGAAATGGTAGCAACAACGCCATATCAAACAAACGGCAATGTAACTGGTGGTGGCGATGGCTATTTACAAGGCGGCGTTCGCGGCATGGTTGGAAACACACAAACAAGTGCAGGCGGAAGCAGATTCCAAACAGGCGAAAACGAAATATCAGTTGATGCAGAACATATTGTACATTTAAGTTTATCAGAAGGATTAGACTTAAATTATCCGTTTGGTAACAGTCTATTAGAAACAGTATTTAAAGTATTCAAACAAAAAGAATTGCTCGAAGATGCGATTATTATATATCGTGTACAAAGAGCTCCAGAAAGAAGAGTATTCTACGTTGATGTGGGCAACATGCCTTCACACCTTGCTATGCAATTTGTGGAACGTGTTAAGACGGAAATTCATCAAAGACGAATCCCATCGCAAACGGGGGGTGGCCAAAATGTTATAGACTCAGCTTACAATCCCCTATCAATTAATGAAGACTACTTCTTCCCACAAACTGCTGAAGGTAGAGGATCTAAAGTTGAGACACTACCAGGCGGAACTAACCTCGGAGAAATTGATGACCTTAGATATTTTACTAATAAGCTCGTACGTGGCTTACGAATCCCTAGTTCATACTTACCGACCGGGCCTGATGATGGAAATTCTCAGTACAGTGACGGGCGAGTTGGAACAGCCTATATACAAGAATTAAGATTTAATACATACTGTGAACGTTTACAGAATTTAGTAGTTGAAGAATTTAATCAAGAATTTAAACGTTACATTTTAGAAAAAGGTGTAAACATTGACACAGCAATGTTTGATGTTAGATTTCAGCCACCACAAAACTTTGCAAGTTATAGACAAAGTGAAATTGATAATGCACGTATTCCTACATTTACGCAAATGAGTGCAATTCCATATGTGTCAAATAGATTTGCAATGAAACGTTTCTTAGGTATGAGTGATGAAGAGATTGCTGAGAACGAACGTATGTGGCGTGAAGAAAATGATGAAAACTTGCAAACACCAGGAGCAGATGCAGCAGGCGAAATGCGCGGCGCAGGTATAAGTTCAGCAGGTATAAGCTCAGACCTTGGTAGTGTTGAAGATGCTACTGGAGAAGAACCCGATCCAACAATGGGCGGAGATGAAATGGCAGGCGCAACAGCAGAACCTGGGGCAGAAGCACCAGCAGCACCGGCAACGGACCAAACGATATAAATACTAACATGATACTAAGAGAACTATTTTATTACGACAAAGAAACTTTCGAGCCAATCGAAGATGAGAGCTATGACGAGCGTGATGATGATTCACCCCTTGAATATAATGACACTCGTAAAACACGGTTAACATTACGTCAAATTAATAAAGTTCGTAGAGCAGCAGAGTTACATACAAAAGAACAAGATAAAGAATTAGACTTTGTTCGTCAAATGTATGGAGTTGCAGCCAATGCTGAAGCCGGTATTTAATATCAAACGTAAATAAATCCATACAGCAAAGAATATGGATTTTAGATGGCAAAAATAGACAAGTCTCAATTCACTAAAAAAGAGTGGCACAAAATACGAGAAGAACGCCGTCAAGAAAAACGTCTTAAAACGTTATCACAATCTATAGATCCTATCAATAAATCTTCTAATAATATTGCTTTTGTACTAGGAAACGGTACAAGTAGAAAGTCTATTGACTTAGAAAAAATAAAAAATATTGCAAAAGTTTATGCTTGTAATGCAGTTTATAGAACATTTCAACCTGATTATCTAGTTGCAGTTGATGTTAAAATGGTTCTTGAGATAAACAAAGCAGGCTATCAACATAAGAATACAGTATGGACTAATCCTAACAAATCGTACCAAAGAATTAAAAATTTAAATTTTTTTAATCCGTCAAAAGGTTGGAGTTCAGGACCAACAGCATTATGGTTAGCAGCGGAACATGGATACGAAACAGTGTATATACTAGGCTTTGATTATAAAGGATTAAGCCAAGGTAGACTATTAAATAATATATATGCTGACACTGCAAACTATAAAAAATCAACTGATAGTGCAACATTTTTTGGTAACTGGATGCGTCAAACCATAGCAGTAGTAAAGCAAAATCCTGAAACTAAATTTGTTAGAGTTATAGCATCTGATAATTATGATCCTGACGAACTAAATACATTTGACAATTATAATACTATGTTTATTGAAGATTTTGTAAAAATCTTTAATATTTTATAGCATCTTTCCAAAACGAGCCGTTTTTCACCTATATCTACGTACATTTGTGTATAAATAGTAAATACAAATGACAGCCTTACCATAGGTAACAATTTTATTATTAGGAGAAAACAATGGCAGATCGCAATAAGTTTGAAGAAATGCTCGAGCGTCTTATCAATGAAGATAAGTCAGGCGCTGAAGAGCTATTTCACGAGATTGTCGTAGAAAAGTCAAGAGACATCTACGAAGGTCTATTAGAAAATGATTTAGAAGAAGTAACAGACGAAGAAGTTGATGAAACAACAGACGAAGAAGTTGATGAAGCTACGGATGAAGAAGTAGATGAGACTACTGACGAAGAAGTAGACGAAGGATTCGACTTAGACGAATTTGAAGTTGAAGCTGACCCAATGGACATGGGCGGCGATCCTGCAGATGACATGATGAGTGACATCGAAGACGCAGGCGACGAAGAAGAAGGTGAAGAAGGTGAAGAAGGCGATGTTGAAGATCGTGTTGAAGACCTAGAAGATGCACTAGATGACCTAAAAGCTGAATTTGAAAAAATGATGGCTGGCGACGAAGGCGGAGATGACGAAGCTGAAGACGATATGGAAGCTGGTGATGAAGATGACGATTCAGAAGAAGAGTCATTTAACTTTGGCGAAGCTGAAGAAGACACAGAAGAAGCAGTAGAAGAAGCAACTGACGAAGACGAAGTTGAAGAATCTACAGAACCAAAAACAGCTGGCGAAGAAATGCGCGAGTATGTTGAAAAAGTATCCGCTAAAATGGGCGACAACGGTGCAAACTCGAAGTCAACTGTAGCTGGCACTAACGATATGGGCGGAGACGCTGGTAACTTAGTACAAGGTGGCGAAGAAACTGGTAGAACAGCTGACTCTGCAAAAGATGAAACTGCTGGTAACGTAAATGTACCAGGTGGTAAAGCATCGAAGTCAATGAAAGCTCAACCAAAAGGCCATGGCGCAGAGAAAAAAGGCGCAGGCGAAAGTGCTGACAATAAAAAATCGACTGTTGGCAAGTAATAAGGAAGTTTAGATGAAAAACTTACGAGAGCATTTGACATTTGACCAAGCTAATATGGTCGTTGAGTCTACTGAAAATCCCAACGGGGGAAAAGACCTTTATATGAAAGGTATTTGTATACAAGGCGGAGTGCGTAACGCAAACCAACGTGTGTATCCTGTTAATGAGATTGGAAGGGCTGTCAAAACTCTCAATGATCAAGTAAGTGGAGGATACAGTGTTCTCGGTGAAGTTGATCATCCGGAAGGCCTTAATATTAACTTAGATCGTGTAAGCCATATGATCACAGATATGTGGATGGATGGACCAAACGGTTACGGAAAGTTAAAGATTTTACCTACCCCAATGGGGCAGTTAGTCCAAACTATGCTAGAAGCTGGCGTCAAACTTGGCGTTAGCTCTAGAGGTTCGGGTAACGTATCAGAAGACGGCAGTAATGAAGTTTCTGATTTTGAAATAATCACTGTGGACGTTGTGGCTCAGCCAAGCGCCCCTGGTGCATATCCTACACCAATCTACGAACATTTAATGAATGCACGTGGCGGGATGAAGGCATACGAATTAGCACAGGCAACAAAAGAAGATAAAAAGGCACAAAAGTATCTAAAGGAATCGTTGGTTAATATAATCAACAAACTCCAATAACGAGGAGAAAATAATATGTTGGATGCACTAAAAACACTTTTTGAAAACGATGTAGTTTCAGAGGAAGTGCGCAACGAAATTCAAGAAGCTTGGGACGCGAAGATCAAAGAAAATCGTCAACAAGCAACTGCTGAATTACGTGAAGAGTTTGCTCAAAAATATGAGCATGATAAAGGAACTATGGTTGAAGCCATTGATTCTTTAGTATCTGAGCGTTTAGCAGAAGAAATTGCTGAATTTGCTGAAGATCGAAAGCAGTTAGCAGAAGCCCGTGCAAAATATGCAGTAGCTCAACGTGAAAACGCTGAAACACTAAAAGGATTTGTTATGGAGCAACTAACTAAAGAAGTTAGTGAGCTACATGCAGATCAAGTAGCAATGGCTGAAAACTTCGGAAAACTTGAAGAATTTGTTGTTGAATCACTTGCAAAAGAACTTGCAGAGTTCCACGAAGATAAAAAAGACTTAGCTGAAACAAAAGTACGTTTAGTACGCGAAGCTAAGACACACTTCGCTAAAGTTAAAACTAACTTTATCGAAAGAAGTGCAAAAGCAGTATCTGAGACTGTTGATAAAGCTCTTAAGAGCGAAATCGGCGGACTTAAAGAAGATATTGAAGTTGCACGTAGAAATGACTTTGGTCGCAAACTATTTGAAGCATTTGCTTCTGAGTATGCGGGCAGTTACTTAAATGAAAAGTCAGAAACAGCTAAACTAATGACCGTTCTTGAAACCAAGGATGCTCAATTAGCAGAAGCAAAAGCATTTGCAGCAAAGGCAAAAACATTAGCAGAAGCTCAGGCAACTGAGAAGAAGCGTTTAGTCGAAGCAGCAGAACGCAAAGACACACTTAATGAACTTACTGGACCTTTATCAAAAGACCAGAAAGAGATTATGATAGATTTACTGGAATCAGTTCAAACACCTAACTTACGTAAGTCGTTTGATAAGTACCTATCGGCAGTAATTGACGGTAATACTCCAGCCAAAAAGGCAAAAATCACAGAAGGCAAAGAAATTACAGGCAACCGTGAAATTATTTCACAAACTAACGTTAGTAGACAAGCAGACGAAAAAGACAACTTAGTTGAATTTAAACGTCTAGCTGGAATATAATTATAGGAGATTAATATGTCGGAACTACTAGAAAGTCGCTGGCAGGAGACTAAAGGTGCTCTATTAGAAGGCTTAGCAGGTAATAAAAAATCTGTGATGGAAAGTACACTGGAAAATACCCGCAGGTATTTGTCAGAGAGTGCTACAGCTGGAGCAACTTCTGCAGGCAATGTCGCAACACTTAATCGTGTTATTTTACCAGTCATTAGACGTGTAATGCCAACCGTTATTGCAAACGAATTGGTAGGTGTACAACCTATGACAGGCCCAGTGGGCCAAATCCACACGTTGAGAGTACGTTATGCAGATGCAGTAAACTCAACAAATGGAACGGATACTACAGCAGGCGAAGAAGCATTAAGCCCATTCAAAATTGCTGAAGCGTATTCAGGTGCATTAGATGATAAAGCAGCTTCAACAGCAGCTTTAGAAGGTGCTCCAGGAAACAAACTTAGTATTCAAATCTTGAAGCAAACTGTTGAAGCTAAATCACGTAAGCTATCAGCTCGTTGGACATTTGAGGCTGCGCAAGACGCACAGTCACAGCATGGCATCGATGTTGAAGCTGAAATTATGGCTGCTTTAGCACAAGAAATTACTGCTGAAATCGACCAAGAAGTATTAGCTTCTTTAGGTAACTTAGCAGGAACTTCAAACCAAGAAGCATACAACCAAGCTGCTGTAAGTGGTACAGCTACATTTGTTGGTGACGAACACGCTGCATTAGCTGTTCAAATCAACCGTGTTGCTAACACTATTGCACAACGCACACGTCGTGGCGCTGGTAACTGGGCTGTTGTGTCTCCACAGGCACTAACTGTTCTTCAATCAGCAACTACTTCAGCGTTCGCAAGAACAACAGAAGGTTCGTTTGAAGCACCTACAAACACTAAGTTTGTTGGTACATTAAACAATGCTATGAAAATCTATGTAAACACATACGCAGCTGATGACAGCAACGTATTAGTTGGATACAAAGGTTCATCTGAGTCAGATGCTGCTGCATTCTACTGCCCATACATTCCATTGATGAGTAGTGGTGTAGTACTAGACCCAGATACATTTGAGCCAGTTGTAAGCTTCATGACACGTTATGGTTATGTAGAGCTTAACAACACTGCGTCATCTTTAGGTAACGCAGCGGATTATCTTGGTACAGTAACTATGGCGGGAATTTCATTCTCGTAATATTACTTAGGTAATTGCAATACTAAAGGGCGGCTTAGGTCGCCCTTTTTTTATGACTTTTTTTTAAAAAAGTGGTTGACATTTGTTTTAATGATGTTATATTAGTTACATAAGTTAGGCGACGGTCTAAGTTAGATAGTGCAAGGAACGGTGTTGCGTAGTGACACAACTTGGCTAGTAGCTGTAGTGGCAGCATATGATTGTAGAGATACAAAGATATGTTTTTGGAAGTAACTATCCGATGCTAGGCTCCTCCGAATTTAGCGAGAGCTACTAGGAGGTTGTTGGTATTCTCAAAGTCCAACCTATCACTTTTATTAAAAGTCTGATACTTAACTGTGTCAGGCTTTTTTCTTTTATGATAAATACATGTGTCAAATAGTGTGCCGCAAGGCGGACTTATGCTGTTTAACCCACAGCGTAGCTCATAGAACGGGCATAGGACTACTTTTTATAGGAGAAAAAAAATGGGAAGACCACTAAACAAAAGATTATTTGGAGCACCTACAGCAGGCGGATCTGAAATCAAAGTAAACTTTCATAATGACACAGCAGTCAAAGAAGGTTATATCGTAAAGCAAGTAGGATCGAAAAAATTTGTATGCGAAGAAATTGGCACAGCAGGTGAATTTACTTGTACGCTAACAACTGGTAAATTACCAGCAGCATTAGCAGCAGGCGAAATGGCTATTTCATTCAAAATGGATGATGCAGAAACATATACAGTAAGTAAAATTTCTGGACGCAAAGCAACATTGTCAGCACCAAGCGCAACAGGTACTAACTTGTATGACGGTGTAAGTGTAGCATGGAACTTTGCAGCATCTACAACAGATGGTGCAGCACAAGTTGAAGAAGCTGGTGACGATAATACATTAGTTGGAACAGACGACGACGACTTTACAGAAGACGCATAAGGACTAACTTAATGGAACGTCCTATAAACATCTTTTTTGATTTATTACAGTCATTAAAAGACTTAGTAGTTTCAGTTAAAATAGGAAACGCTGAGGCAACTCTTTACGGAGCTGTCTTAGCGCAACTATCTAGCTCAACTTTTAAAGTTAAAGATGATCAAGGTAATGAAGGTGTTTGTAAACTTGTTAATAAACAAGTTGATGAATTAGATAGTAACGAAATATCTATAATGGGTTATATTTTAAAAAGTTCGGCTTTTGTGTTTATTGCTTCAATAGCAAATAATATAATGACAGATTTTAAAAATATTTCTTACAACTTTGAAATTGACAACGATTCAACAGCAAGTATTGTATTGTTGACAGAGCAAGGATAACATATGGCAAAGTATCTTAATGTAGACGGAAATTATAAGATCACAGTAACTGACGGCGGAGAAATTCGTCTTGATCCAGGAAACGATGGAATAGTTCGTATAATAGGTGACTTACAAGTTGACGGTGATCAAACCACTATTAATAGTGAAGAATTAGTAGTTGATGATCCGTTTATTACACTCAACCGAGGAAATGTTTCCGGAAATCAGATAGTTGACGATGTTGCCGGAATACAAATTGATCGAGGCGGCCAAGATGCATTTTGGGTATTTGACGAAGGTATTACTGCACCAGGTGCAAACGGTATCAATGTTAACGGAGCCTTTGTTGGAAGAATAGGAAATGCAAACAACGGTGCGCTTACGCCTATTCGAACTAGTTCAATTGATACTGCTGGTGCCGACTTGTACTTAGTTAATCAAGGTACTGGTGTAGTAACAGTTCAAGGCTGTACTGACTACCACAAACAAATATTTGAATACACAACCGATGTAGCAGATCCTACTAATGATATTGTTGACTTTACAGCAGATCCAATTATTAAAGCAGGATACAACGATGCTTTAATAAATGCACAAGGGTTAGAAGATTACGTAGAAGGTTTCTTTGTTGGTAAGTTCCAGTCTAAAATTGAAAAAGACGACACTTTTGTAGCTGTACATGATGTTGATGCAGGAGATGCAGTTAGTGGTATTGAATTTACTATTGGCGGAACAACATCTGCAAACTTTTTTAATGATAGAACAGAACTGCAACATATTAAAATTCAAGATACTACAATTGAAACAACTTCACTTACAAGTGATTTAATACTTGGAGCACCGGGTGTAAATAGCGTACAAATTAATGATGTGTTATATATACCTCAAGGACCGTATCCGGGTGATGACGGAGTTGCTGGTGGAACATTTGCATTTGGTATAGATGCAGATGAATTAAATCCAGATGCTCCAACTGATGGTATTAAACTGTTTAGTAGAGCCGAAGGCGTAGCGGGCTCAAGTTTGTATTTCGTTAATGGCTACGGATCGCAAGACGAACTGGTAAGTAAAAAGAAAGCATTATTGTTTTCAATGATATTTTAGGAAGAAAAAATGGCAATACAATCAACACAAGTTGGCGGCGGAGACACAACAATACTAGAAGTTCCAGCAGGTAAAAGCTGGGCTGTAACTGCAATGTTGTTTTGTAATGTTGCTGTCAATCCACAACAAGAAATATATACAGATGGCGGAGATTCGTTTTTAGACTTACATTTCTGTAACGGCGGAGCAGCAGCAGGAGTAGATAACATGGTATTAAATAACATACCAATTCCAGCAGGCGAAACGTTTACATTTAATGAAGAAAAAATTATTTTAGAAGCAGGTGATATTTTAAGAGCATCATCTACATCTCCTACAAATATTACAGCAACCGTAAGTTATATGGAAGTCTAATGAAGTATATCAAGAGACAAACAACAAACGCTAGAGGAACTGGCTTAGGTAGAGGCATTCATGTAACTACTGTAGATAAAGAAGTGATTCTTGATAGCGAGAATGTTGTACTTGTCCCTAAGGGACGCACAGAAGATCGTCCTCAATTTCCAAAGAATGGCCACATGCGCTACAACACTGACGATAATCGTTTTGAAATATACGAAGCTGGTGCTTGGAATGGCGTTCGAAATGCAGCACCGTCAGCATATGCTCCTATTACTGTACAAAGTTTAGGTAATGGTGATGCTAGTGAAACTATCTTTGGCCCACTTGATAGCGGTGATCCTTTTTATCCTATTCCAGCCGCAGCACAAAACATTTTAGTATTTGCTGAAAATGTTTTTCAAATCCCTAATACAAACTATGATTTAGTTCAAAATCCAGCAGGCAAAGCAGCAGGTTGGTATATTGAATTTGCATCTCCAATTGATGCTGGTAAACCAGTAACAGCTATACATAACTTCGATAAGTAATTCTAATAAATACTGTGTCAAGGAGAATATTGAGTGGCACAAGTAGGTAGAATATCCGGTCCGTTATTAGAAGCAAACTTGTTAAGACAAGGCATTGCCAACGGAACTCAGGCCAATTTAAGTTTTAAAAATACAAATAGCGATCCAACACTTTTAAAAATTGATGTAGCTAACAATAGAATCGGTATTGCTGGTGTTGAATCTCCTGCAAATCGAGTTGAAGTGTTAGGAACTGTGAAAGCTGATGATGCACTTAGTACAACAGCTTTTCTTGGTAATCTTGAATTAACCACAAACAATATTAATACAGACAGCGGTGATATCTATTTAGATGCTGGAGAACATATACAAGTTACCAATCTTGAAACTGAACAATTTTATATTACTGACAACTATATTTCAACTAAAGACACAAACACTGATATTGATTTAAAATTTAATGGTACTGGTGAATTAGAAGTAAAATCTAATTTAGAAGTTTTTGGTAACTTAAACGCTGGCGGGAATATAACACTTGACGGCAACATAACCTTTGGCGATGCAGATACCGATAGTGTAGACTTTAACAGTGATGTAAATTCAAATATTATTCCTGATCAAACAGATACATACTCACTTGGAATATCATATAAATCTTGGGACGCACTTGACACAAGACTTGTAAACGGACAAGAACTTAATACTTCTACTATTAGCGTAAACGGAATTGACTTAACTAATAGAGCAGGAAATATAATATATGTTTCTAAAGACGGCATAGATACAAATGTAGGCGATCATCCAAATGGATCGTTACTAACTATTGAAGAAGCGATAGCAAGAGTTGATTCGAGTACAGCAGGACCGGTAACAATAAGGATTGCTCCAGGAGTATACGAAGAAAATTTACCTTTGGTTATACCTAGTGATGTTTCAGTACAAGGTGTAGATATTAGAAATGTTGTAGTGAAACCTGCGGCAGGTAGTGAAAGCAAAGATGTATTTCATGTTGATGATAACACAACAATTAGTGACTTAACAATTAAAGATTATCAATACAACAGTGGCAATAATACCGGTTATGCATTTAGATTTAGTCCAAACGCAGTAATTACAAACAGAAGTCCTTACATACAAAATGTAACTATAATTACAAGCGGCAGTGTAACTAGTGCAAGTGATCCAAGAGGATTTGACCAAGGCGATGCAGGTAAAGGTGCTTGGATTGACGGAGCAGAATTAGACAGTGCAAGTATTGAAGCAAGCATGTTATTTCACGCAGCAACATTTATTACACCAGGTGTAGATGCAATTACAATGACCAATGGTGTAAGAGTTGAATGGCTAAACTCATTTACATATTTTGCAAATAAAGGATTATATGCAGTCAACGGATCTACTGGTAGAACTGCATACGGAACTACTAATTACGGTGCAGAAGTTCGTTCAATTGGCTCAGCAAGTGTTTATGGTAATTCAGGTGCAGTAGCAGACGGTTCAGATACACTAATGTATCTTATTCAACATAATTTTGGTTACATTGGTGCTGGTAAATTTGTTGACAACGACGATAGTAGAGCAATACAAAGTCAAGAAGTAACCGAACTTAACAGTGGTAAAATTAATTTTGTAACTACAGATCACACAGGCGGATTTAGAATTGGAGACAATTTCTTTGTAGATTTTGAAACTGGAAATACTACAATTAATATTGATACATTAACTGTAAATCAATTTAATGCATTACGTGTTAACACAGGAGCAGACACTACTGTTATTGACGGAGCGTTTGTTGATACTGGTAATTTAATTCTTGCTAATAACCTTATACAATCTGACAGCGGAGATTTAAATCTAGCAAGTGCAACTGGTAAAATTAATTTACAAGATAATACTGACATAACAGGAAACTTAGGTATCAGCGGTGACTTTAGTTTCGGCGGCGCATTAAACATAGGCGGCGATCAGACAACTGATAGTCTTACATTTAATACAGCATTAGATCAAGATTTTAATCCGCATCAACATCAAATATTTTCATTAGGTTCGTTTGCTAAAAAATGGTTACAAACACACTTAGATAAAATAGAAACTCCCGACATTAACATATATGACAATGTAATTGAAACTACACAAACAGACGCAGATTTAGAGCTACGTGCAGCAGGCACAGGAAATATTCGTATTACTGATAGTGCTAGATTTACTAATAACGTAACTATTAACGGTACAACTAATATACTTGACAATTTAAGTATTACTGATAGTGTACTACCAATTGTAGGTGATGTCAATCAAACTGGCAACTTTACTATTAGTGAAGATGCCGACATAGGTCAAAACATCAATGTAGGCGCAAGTGCGCAATTTGAAGAAATACTAGTTGATGATAATTTTATTACAACAACCACTACAAACACCCCTTTAGAGCTACGTGCAGCAGGCACAGGCACGGTTAACTTACAAGATAGTGTCAATGTAACAAACAACCTAACAGCCGGCGACACGACTGCTACAAACGCTAATATAACGCTTAATGCTACCACAGACAACGCTAACATAGGTAGTATTGAAATAAATGATAATAATATTAGTGCAACATCAACAGATTCTAATTTAATACTAAATGCCGACAACGAAGTTAGAGTTACCGGAACTGATGTTGTGTTTGGACAAGACTTTACAGTAGCAGGACTTACTGATTTATTAGGCAGTACTACATCTATAACAGGGTCTCTAAACCACACGGGTGATAGAGGAACTAACACAGGCAATGATTTTACACTAAACGGCGAATTTACAGTTGACAATGTTTATATTGAAGATAACTTTATTACTACTACCTCAGGTAACTTAATATTAGAAGCAACTGGTAATATAGACGTTGACAGCAACAATGTTGAAATTGCAAATGATTTAGATGTTGATGGTATAACTAATTTAGATGTAACAAATATAAATGGTACACTAACACACGTTGGTGATAGAACACAAACAGGTGACTACAATATTGGCGGCGAACTAACTGTTGATAATGTTTATATTGAAGATAACTTTATTACTACTATTGCCGGCAATTTAACACTAGGTGCTACAGGTGATATAAATGTTGACGCTAATGATGTTGTAATTGCAAATAACCTAACAGTAAGCGGAACAACTAGTTTACAAGACACAACTATTACAGGTGCAGTAACACATACTGGTAACACTAATCAAACTGGAAATTTAAATATTGCTGGTGAAATTAGTAATGGCAACATATTATTTGAAGATAATTTTATTACAACTACTGAAACTAATTCAGACTTAGAATTACGCACTAGTGGTACAGGCGAAGTTATAATTGATCCTAGCGATACTGTAACAATTGATAATAATCTAACTGTTGGCGGCACACTAACATATCAAGGCGCATTGACTATTAATGGTGATGTTGCATTACTAGGAAATACACAAGACGGTAGTTTAACTGTTACTGATAATTTTGATGTTACAGGAACACTAGATATTAGTTCACAAGCACAGTTTGAAGATGTACGTATTGAAGATAATTTTATTACAACTACACAAAGTAGTAGTGATTTAGAATTACGTGCTAGTGGCACAGGTGAAGTACTTGTACCAAATAACAATGTACAAGTCAATAATAATTTATTTACAGCAAGTATATCAACAGTCGACATAACTGTAAACAATGATTTAGTCCTTAACGAAATTGTAATACCGCCTAGTATTATTGAAATAGACGATAACTTTATTAGCACCAAGGTATCAAATGCTGACTTAGAACTACGTGCAACTGGTGATGTTGTTGTTCAAGAAAATACTATTATAGAGCAAAACTTAACCGTAAACGGTGATACTAATCTACAAGACACTACAATTAACGGCACACTAACACAGGTTGGAAATACTACACAAACTGGCAATTATAATCTAACAGGCAATCTAACTGCTGGAATGTTAACAATGTCAAGACCATTACAGGTTGGCGACATTAATATTAGCGGAAATGTTGTTGAAACTATTGTTTCTAATTCAAACTTAGATTTACGTGCAGTAGGAACAGGACAAGTTAGGCTGCAAGAAAATGTAGATATACAAAATAATCTAACAGTACGTAATTTTAATGTTGATAGTATAAATGTTGCTAATAGTGTTGATTTAGAAATAATAGAACTTAGTACAGATGTACAGTTTGAAGATAATGTTATTACTACTACAAATACTAATTCTAATTTAGAACTTAGAGCAGCAGGTACTGGAAGTGTATTATTACAAAATATAGAAATTAATAATGATATTATCGGTACAAATATTGCCGAAGGCGACACTTTATCATTAACACTAGCACCTACAGAAGATTTAATAATTGATTCTACAGAGTCTCTTCAAATTCCTAAAGGCACAACAGCACAAAGAATACAAGCACAAGATACTTTCTTAGACGGTGGAGGAGCCTTAAACAGCAGCACTATACTAGACGGTGGAGATGCTACAACTGTATTTGGAGCAAGTGATACTATTTATAACTCGGGTTCTGCATTATTAACAACCTCAGGAAATATTGGCGACATAAGATTTAATACTGACGATAGCATATTTGAAGGCACTGGATTAACAAGCACAATATCACTAGGCGGCGTGTATTCAGAAAACACGAAAACCAACGTTACTGCTGATACAGCAACAAATACAATACAATTTGTAGTTAATTCAACAACGGTGGGAGAAGTTAACACTGATGGATTAGAAATACACGGTATACAAACTGATGATATACTTTTAGATAACAATATTATTAGTACAACAGTTTCAAATTCAGACTTAGATTTAAGAGCAAACGGATTAGGAAAATTAATTCTTGATGATCTGTCATTTAAAAACAATATTATTGACAATGACGGAAACAACTTAATTATTAAAAATACCGGCTCTGGATATTCAAAGATTTCAGGATCATACGGAGTTGTTATTCCTTCTGGAGCTACAGTTGTACCTAGCCCAGCTCCGCAAGTTGGAGACACTCGCTGGAATACAGCTGAAGATCAACTTGAAACATGGGACGGAACATCTTACGTAATTTCTACAGGTACGCAAGCTGCAATTACTGCCCAAGAATTTGATGATTTGTTGTTAGAATACACCATAATCTTTGGGTAAGCAACACCTTTTCTACATAATCGATAAATACTATTAATGCAAAGCAAGACCATTGTAGACCAACATATCTACAAGCTGAGCAGGACTAACTGTGGTTATCCGGCAAAGAGCGAAAGCTGAAAATTTGGGTAGAGGGACAGGATCCCCGTATTGAGGAGAAAAGATGAGCGCCATCGGTCGTATTAGCGGTCCGCTCTTAAAGTCGAACTTGATTCGTAATGGAATCGATTTAGCTTTTGAGACGGATTTATTATATCTTGATGTAAACAATCAACGCATCGGTATCAAAAACGCAACACCTCAATACGAATTAGACGTCACAGGTACAACACGTACAACAAATTTAACAGTTACTAATAGAGCAGATATTGGAGATGTAAATATCCAAGGTAATACCATCTGGAGTGATGGCCAATATCTTAATTTAGGTACCCTTGATAACATAGTTTACAACAATAAATTACGTGTAGACGACATTGATGTTGAAGGTAATGTCATTAGTACAAACGTATCAAATTCAAATTTAGAACTTCGACCAAATGGCACAGGTACTGTAGAAGTACTAGCAGATATGAATGTTAGCGGAAATATTCACGCAACTGGTAATATATCTGCAGACGGCAATATTACGCTGGGCGATGCTGACACTGATAATATTACATTTAATGCTGATGTTGCAAGTAATATTATTCCAGATATAGACAGAACGTATACACTAGGTACAGCAGGAACAGTATATTCAGAAGGCTCCACTTATACAGCAGGCGATATTACAATAACTGTAAACAACGGTACTGGAACATTATCTATACCAGCAGCCGGAGTTGCTTGGATAGACGATGTAGCATCAGAAACAACAGGATATTATTATCTAATAACACTAAACACAGTATCAGGTACTAGATATTCTGCAACTACTACTTCTGATTGGTCTGGAACAAATCCACAAACAGCAAGTGTATCTGTTCCAGATATTCCTAACGGAACATATAACGTTACACAACTACAAAAAGATGCTAAACGTTGGGACGATATTTGGGTTAGGTCTATTACTACTGACGGCGTTAATACTGGTAACATTAGTGTTGATGGTATTAATCTAACATTACGTCAAGGAAATATTTATTATGTTGCTGAAAACGGCGATGATTCACATTACGGTAATCATCCGCAAGATCCGTTTGCATCAGTAGCACACGCATTAAGCGTTGCAGCAACAGATGTTAGTAATGGCGAACTTGCTCCAACTATACATATTCTTCCAGGTGTGTACACAGAAACATTTCCGTTAACAGTTCCAGCAGGCGTTACAGTCAAAGGCGAAAGTTTAAGAAGTGTAAAAATTGTTCCTACAGTAGCAACACAAGATTTAGATGCATTTTTGCTAAATGGCGAAAGCACTGTAGAAGATGTCACAGTTGCAGATTTTTATTATAACAGTAGCAACGACACAGGATATGCTTTCCGTTTTGCTACAGGGTTTACTGTAACTAGTCGTAGTCCGTATATTAAAAACATTACAGTAATTACAAAAGGTAGCGTAACAAGTGCAAGTGACCCGAGAGGCTTTGCACAAGGTGATGCTGGTAAAGGCGCCCTAGTAGACGGCAGTGCCGCAACAACTAACAGTCGCGAAGCAGCAATGCTATTCCACGCAGCAACATTTATTACACCAGGTGTAGATGCACTTACAGCAACTAATGGTGCTAGAATAGAATGGCTAAATTCATTTACATATTTTGCAAATAAAGGCCTAAACGCATTTGACGGAACAACTGGATTAAGAGGCGACGGTAAAACACGTATTAGACTAAGTGGATTATCAGGAACAGCACCAGCAGCAAGTCAAACAGTTACATTTACTTCAACAGACAGTTCAACAGTAGTTGGCCCATTAACAATTGAAAGTGTTGAAAACGGCGATATACTTATTGTTGATGGTAAGAATACAGACTTAATTGGCTTTGACACAACCCCAGCAACTATTGCATTTAGTGGAGGCGGCTCTGCAACTACAATCGAAAATGTAGATGTACGAGACTTTGGTGCTGAAATTAGAATGATCGGTAGTGCTAGTGTTTACGGCAACTTTGGATTAGTAGGAGATGGTCCGGGCGTATTAGTTTATGCTATTGGACACAACCTAGCATATATTGGTAACGGAAAAGAAGTTACTAATGAAACAAGTACAGTTATTCAAGCAAACGAAGTAGTTGAAACAAATGATGCACAGATACGTTATAACTCGGTAGATCACAAAGGTGACTTTAGAGTTGGAGATTTATTTTATGTAAATCAAGATACAGGTAGTGCTGCATTTAGTGTTAGTGACTTTATTATTAACACAACTAATGGAGTTTCTTTTAATACAGGAAGCAATACTACATTTGTAGACGGAACTAAAATTGAAACAGGTGACTGGCGTATTAGTGGCAACACTATTCAAACTCTAACGCAAGACGCAGACTTTGCAGCAGTAAGTGGACAAATTAATTTATTAGACAACGTTGATATTACTGGTGATTTAGATGTCACAGGTAATGTAACTATTGGCGGCAACATTACAATTGGTGACGAAGCAAGTGATACTATTCAGTTTGTTGCAGGAATTGACAGTGATATTATTCCAAGATTAGATAGCACATATAGTTTAGGTACTGCTACAAAAACTTGGAGTAATTTGTATGTAAATCAAATCAACGTAGATAGTTTACAAATACGTGACAATTATATTACAACAACAGATTCAGACGCAGACTTAGAGCTACGTGCATCAGGCACAGGTCAAGTACTTGTACCTAGTAACAATGTACAAATAGATAATGATCTAACTGTAGATGGAACAGTTACACTTGCTAATACAGCTATTACAGGCACACTAACACTAGTTGGAGATTTAAATCAAACTGGAAATTATACGCTTACTGAAGATTTAACTGTTGGACAAAATCTAACTGTTGGTGCAGCAGCACAGTTTGAAGAAATATTAATTGATGATAATTTTATTACAACTACCACAAGTGATACAGATTTAGAATTACGTGCTAACGGAACTGGCGAAATACTTGTTCCTAATAACGATGTAAATATCACCAACAACTTATCAGTTACGGGCAACATTGGTGCTAATAACTTAACAGTCACAGCAAACATAACAGCAAATAATGCTAATATCGGTGATGTACAAATTAGCGGAACAACTGTTGAAGCAACTGCATCAAATGCAGATTTAGAATTACGTGCTAATGGCACAGGGGTTGTGACTGTTCCCACTAGTGATGTTGTATTTGGCCAAGCATTAACAGTTAACGGTACTACTGATTTACAAAGCGTAAACGTAAGCGGTGGCTTAGTGCATTTTGGTAATACTGTACAAACAGGTACCTTTACTCTTTCTGGGGGAGAGTTTACAAACGGCAATATTAGTATTGACGGCAACACAATTGAAACAACTGATACAAATTCAAACTTAGAATTACGAGCTAATGGTAGTGGTATTATTAGTATACCAACTAATAATGTTACAA
>Ga0233432_10001316_pt1 | contig 23982 bp, 20 predicted proteins | sample SI_122_August201_6_FD_179870 | JGI IMG/M metagenome (GOLD analysis project Ga0233432, IMG submission 179870) | Seawater microbial communities from Saanich Inlet, British Columbia, Canada - SI_122_August2016_10_MG | ecosystem: Environmental > Aquatic > Marine > Inlet | place: Canada: British... | reverse complement strand
AAGTCCCAAAGAATGGGAAGAACTTGGCAAGCCAAATCTTGTCGAGGTGGCACAAAAGCGGAAAGACGAAATACTTGCCAGCTTTAATCCTACGCATATTCCAGAAGAGCTTGATAAGAAAATACGTAGCAATTTCAATGTTCTGCTTTAGTTTTAGCACGTGACATTGAGCCACGCTTTGCGGCGTTGCAAAGGGTGAAAGGTGCGATTATCATCACCTGATTATAAAATGGTTTACAAGTAAGCACCCTGCCAAGCCTGATGTTTTGTGAGTGACATATGTATAAAGCCCCCATCGATGATATGAAATTTGCCCTTGCGCATTTGGTTGGTATCGACAATATCGCCGCTCTTCCTGATATGGATATGGTTTCAGATGATTTGGTTGATGCTGTGCTCGAAGAAGCTGGCAAAGTTGCCAGCGATATTATCGCGCCGCTAAATCATGATGGTGATGTTTTGGGGGCCACGCGCAATGACGATGGTTCGGTGTCATTGCCAGATGGATTTGATACGGCATGGCAAGCCTTAGCGACAGGTGGCTGGATCGGGTTTGAAGCACATCCCGATCACGGGGGACAAGGTTTGCCGCTATGCCTAGGGTCAGTGGTCAGTGAAATGTGGAATAGCGCCAATATGAGTTTGGCGCTTTGTCATTTGCTCACACAAGGGGCAATTGATGCATTGGAACAGGTTGGTAGCCCAGAACAAAAGGCTATGTTTCTGCCACAACTGACTAGTGGTGAATGGTCAGGTACGATGAATTTGACCGAACCGCAAGCGGGGACCGATCTTGGTGCTTTGCGTACAATGGCGACGCCTAATGGTGACCATTATCTGATCAAAGGTCAGAAGATATATATTACCTATGGCCAGCATGATATGAGCAAGAATATCATCCATCTTGTTCTTGCGCGCACGCCTGATGCCCCAAATGGCGTCAAAGGCATATCGCTATTTGCTGTACCCAAAATTATGATCAATGATGATGGCTCGCTAGGCGCGGCAAATGATGTTTTCTGCGTTTCGATCGAAAAAAAGCTAGGGATTAAGGCGTCACCGACGGCGGTTTTGCAATATGGTGATAATGGTGGTGCGGCCGGATATCTGATTGGCGAGGAAAACAAGGGACTCGAATATATGTTCCTGATGATGAATAATGCCCGCTTTGCTGTTGGTATGCAGGGGCTTGCCATTTCCGAACGTGCCTATCAGCAAGCTGTGCATTATGCGCATGATAGGGTGCAGGGGACACCGATTGCTGGCAATAAAGGTGACAGCATCATTCATCATCCTGATGTTCTGCGTATCCTGACCATTATGAAAGCCGAGATCGAAGCCATGCGTGCCTTGATGGTGGTTGGTGGTGCCTGTCTGGATAAATCACATGGCAAAGATGATGCTAGCTTCTGGCATGAGCGGGCAAGTCTTCTGATTCCGGTGATCAAGGGATGGATGACCGAACGGTCTTTGGCGCTCACATCAGATGCTGTTCAAATTCATGGTGGTATGGGATTCATCGAGGAAACAGGCGTTGCCCAGCATTATCGTGATGCACGTATTTTGCCAATTTATGAAGGTACTACGGCGATTCAAGCTAATGACCTTGTGTTTCGTAAAACCCTGCGCGATGGCGGAACAGCCGTAAAAAAACTGTTTATTGACATTGATGCTGATATGGACGCGATTGCCGCGACCCACAATGATAGTACCAAACCTTTAGCCAAACAGGTCAAACAGGCTGTTGATACAGGGCGGGATGCGTTGGAATCATTGCTGGCACGCGCAAATAATCCGCGTGATGCGGCGGCGGCAGGTGTCGATTTTGTTATGCTTCTTGGTTACTTGACAGGGGGATGGCAAATGGCGCGTGCGGCGGCGGCGGCATCAAAAGCCGAAACTGATCAAGTTGGCAATCCAGACTTTATGAAAGCAAAGCAAGCAAGTGCTGGTGCCTATATGGCCTATAGCTTGCCCGAAGTTGGAAAGCTGGCCAGTAAAATGATGGCTGGTCCTGATGCGCTTGCCAAAATGAATGTGGACTGGCTCTAGTTTCTGACAGGTGCGCCATGATCTAGCATTGATGTGATGCGCATATAGGTCTCTTTCGTTTTGGCTAGAGAAATGAAGGCTTCACGCTCACGTTCATAAAGCCCATTTTCATCAATCTCACCACCATCGCCCGCGCGTTGCAACATGACGCTGGCAATCGCCATGGCCACTGTCTTGTCATGTGGCATGAAATCACCACGATCAACACCGTCCTGCATAAAGCTGGCCATTTTGTCAGCCAGATTGGCATCAGCTAGTTTTGTGATAGGCTTTTCAGGTACACAGTATTTATCCTGCATTTTACCGATCATACTTATGGCTTTTGTAAGAAGACGATCACGATTCATAACTGTTTCATCATGGGTTTCACGGAAATATTGCATTTTAGCTGAGAGGTTAGGCGACGAACCCGTCGCGCCATAGCCGATATTCATCCATGTTTTCCAGGCAGCATCATCAACATTTTTGCCAGCTGATTGCCAGCGTAAAAAGGTTTCTTTAATACCGCCACCGCCAGGTACAACGCCAACACCAGCTTCAACAAGACCAAGCACTGAATTCGTGTGAACTGCCAGCCTGTCACAATGTGCTAATACCTCAAAACCACCACCTACGGCCAATCCAGATGGCGCGCCAATAACAGGTACAGGTGTATATTTCAGGGCGCAAACGGCATTTTGGAACCGTGTCAGGAATTGATCTATACCGTCCCAGTCTTCAGCTTCGATAAAAGCACGAAAGGCATTCAGATCAACGCCTGCCGAAAAATGCTGGGCGTCATTATGTACGATTATCCCACTGCCATGATCTTCGGCGGCGGCGGCTACGATTTCCATAGATGCATCGTTAAGGGCATTTGCTTTTGAATGAAATTCGATAAGCCTTAAATCGTTTACACTTTGCGCAAAGCCATCAAGAACAAAAAGGCTGGCCGCGTCGTTTGTCAAAATCGGTGTCATTGACCTGCGTGTCATATGAAAACGAATAACACCTGTCGGCAACATAATCGGATTATAGGTTTTGTTAGCGTCGCGAACCATCAGGCTACTACCTTGCAACTGGTAGAACGGGCTTTCAGTTTTCAAAGCCTCAGGCACCGCAACACCAGCTTCAGACATTAATGATTGCATACGCTCATATCCAATAGCGTCGATCAATTCAAATGGCCCGCGGGTCCAATTAAAGCCCAGCTTCATAGCGTCATCAATATCTTGCGGGTTGTTTGTAACATCGGGGATAAGGCTGGCTGCATAGGCAAGTACCCGCCCCAGAACACGGCGGCAGAAACGTGCACAGGCGTCATCACCTTGCAGAATCATGTCCAACGGTTCACCGCGCTTTGCTGTTGCTTCGGCAGCTTTGATTGCTGAATCTGGCAAAGTTGTTTTTGCTGGCCTTAGCGGTGCCAGTTCTGCCCCCCCTAGAGGCCGGACAAATAATTTGTCATCATCGTCAGTGACGTAAAAACCCCCTTTGCCTTTGTCGCCGGTATAGCCCTCGGCAATCATCGCATCAATCATGGGATTCTTGCCCCCAACCGCGTGAAAGGCGTCATTTTCTGGCAGAATACTGGCAAGCGATGCAACAACATCAACCATCAAATCAATGCCGATAAGATCATAAAGACCAAATATGCCCGTTTTTGGAATGCCCATCGGGCGTCCCATCAGCGCATCAGCATCTTCGACGGTCAGGCCACATTTGAAAGCTTCGTCAATGCCGACTTGCAGCGCAAATACACCTACGCGGTTGCCCAGAAAGCCAGGTGTGTCAGCACAGCGGACAACACCTTTCCCCAGAACGCGGTCATTAAAATCTGCCAGTTTTTCGATAACGTGGGATTCGGTATCACTGCCACGCACCAGCTCTAGCAAGCGCATATATCGTACTGGATTGAAATAATGTGTGATTGCAAAGCGTCTTTTAAAGGCAGTTGGCATATCTTCAACAAGAAGCCGGATTGGAATGGTCGAGGTGTTTGAACTGATAATGCAATGTACCGGAACAATGTCATCAAGGCGCTTGTACAAGGCTTTCTTTATCTCAAGCCGTTCAACAACAGCCTCAATCACCCAGTCATAATCAGCCAGCTTTTCAAGATCGGCATCAATCGTACCGGTGCTGATGCGGTTGGAGAATTTTTTATCCATCAGTTGTGGCGGGTCCGATGCCAGCAAGCGGTCAATGGCTATTTCCGCAGGGGTTTTGTCGTCCCCGGAGCGCGCATCAAGATCGAGCAACAAAACATCATGTCCGGCATTCGCGATCTGCGCAGCAATACCGCTGCCCATTGTACCAGCACCAATAACGGCAATCTTTGAAAAATCGGACTGTGTCATTACGTAAACCTTTATCTTAGTAGCGGCAGTTTCTGCATAATCTGTTAGCGGTTTCCAAGGAAGGTGCGCATTGCGGCATTTACCTCAAGAGGGCGTTCAACAGGTAGCATATGGCCTGCATTTTTTATGATCTCAAGCGTACAATCATTAATAGCTTCGGCCATCATTTTGCCAAACTTTAACGGTGTGTTGCGGTCTTTATGCGCCAGAATGCACAAGGTGGGCTGGCTTATCGATGCGGCGGCGGCACGGCCATTGCTATAGTTGTTACAAGCTGTGAAATCTGCTTTTAACGCATTGCGGTTATTAACTGCCATCAGCCGTTCACCAAAGCCGATGAAAGAATGGCCAGGCAGTGAGTGATCATATTTATGTGCTTCGGGACCGTGTCCAAAGCTTGTCAGCATGGCAATGGCTTTTTCTAGGGCTTGTTCGGACATATCCAGCAAAACCTCATTAACTGGAATTGCCATTGCGCCTGCGATCAGCACCAAATGCGTGATTCGATCAGGATAACGTGTAGCCAGTTCTATTGACACAAGGCATCCTTGCGAATGTCCGACAATACAGGCAGTTTTCACACTAAGACTATCAAGCAGATCGATAATCCACGCCGCCATATCTTCAATCGTTTCCAGCGGCGTGCCCTCAGACAGGCCATGTCCTGGGAAATCAGGCACCAACACGCTATGACCTTGATGGGCAAAATGACGGCTTTGTAAAATCCAGCTTAAATGGTTCTGTCCGCTGCCGTGTAGCATGACCAGAACGTCACCTGCCGGATCAAAATCACGTCCACCTGTTGCAAGATGGATTTTTGTACCATGCAGAACATGCTTCATCTTAATCTCCGCTATGCTGGTGACTCAGGCTTTGGTTGCGCGGCTAGCTGCTTTTAGCCCTTGTTTGAAATCGGCAATAATATCATCAATATCTTCCAGCCCTACCGACAGGCGGATCATATCATCTGACAGGCCACCCTCGATCATGGCTTCGGCTGAAATATGTGAATGCGTCGTACTGGCTGGATGGATAACCAATGTTTTGGCATCTCCAACATTTGCCAGATGCGATGCTAGATCAACTGACTCGATAAAGGCACGTCCAGCGTCACGTCCGCCTTTTAATCCGAAAACAATGATTGAACCAGCCCCACGTGGTAGCATTTTCTTGGCAAGTTCATGACCAGGGTGATCTGGTAAATTTGGATGACGCACCCACGCAACGCCTTCATGATTGCCAAGGAATTCCAGCATTTTTGCCGTGTTCTCCATATGCCGTTGCATACGAAGTGGCAAGGTTTCCAGACCTTGTAGGATGTGAAAGGCATTGGTTGGTGACAGGCTTGGTCCCAGATTATACATACCCTCGGCACGGAAACGTGCGGTAAAGGCAGCAGGCCCAAATTCTTCATAGAAATTAATACCGTTCATTGAGTAATGCGGGCCAGCAATCGTTGGAAATTTGTCGTTACGACCCCAGTCAAAATTACCGGCATCAACCGCAATACCGCCAATGGCAATACCGTGTCCGCCCATCCATTTGGTCAGCGAATGAATAATGATATTGGCACCAAGATCGATTGGTTTTAACAGCCATGGCGTATTGAAAGTACAATCAAGGATCAATGGAATGCCAGCTTCATCGGCAATCTTGGCGACCTTTTCGACATCCATTATATCAAGGCCCGGATTGCCAATGACTTCACCAAAAATCAGCTTGGTATTGTCCTGAATGGCGGCTTTTATGGCGTCGGGGTCGCAAGGGTCAACAAAGCTGGTAGTGATGCCAAAACGCGGCAGGGTATTTTCCATCAGATTGATGTTTGCCCCGTACATGCGCGATGACGAAACGATATGGTCGCCCTGAGAACAAATTGTCAGCAAGGTTGTGGAAAGCGCCGCCATACCTGAGGCCGTGGCCGTAGCGGCAACAGCCCCATCAAGGGCAGCAACACGTTGTTCAAGAACCGCAACAGTCGGGTTTGAAATGCGGCTATAAAGATGCCCGCCAATTTCCATATTATAAAGGGCGGCAGCATGGTCGCTATCCTTGAAAACATAGGATGTGGTCTGATGAATAGGAACTGCGCGTGATCCGTGTGTTTCATCGGGTACATGTCCAGCATGCAGGCTTAACGTGTCAAATTTATAGTCGCCGCTCATAGGGTCACCTTTGGGTAAAGCACAGACTTCTTTTTGCCCTGTTCGATAGACCAAGTCAACAAACCGAACAGCCAGCTCAAACCAGCAAATCCCTAACCAGCAAATCCCTGACCAGCAAATCCCTGACCAGTAAATCCCTGACCAGTAAATCTAAGCAAGGCCAAAATAGCCGATATTGTCATTACCAAGCGCATAATCCATTTTACCACCATGGAACAGATGGTTGAGATGCGCGCGCGCCTCACAACTGGCGAAAAACACTTCATGGTCAGTCAATTCAAACGGAAACAGATGGTCACTAGCCATTTTGGTTGATAGTGGCGAGGGTTTGGCGGCATCCATTAATTGCGTCAAGCGTTGCTGATGATGTGCAATCAAGGCCGCCGCACGAATGCCACCACCATAATAAGGCCAGTCATGCCCTGAAATAACCAGCCAGTCATTGTCTAGCGACCGCATATCATTCAGATAGGTGAAATAGTTTGCCAGAACATCTGCATTTATATTGCGCAGTGGCGCCGACACATTTGGCGAAATGCGTGGTAGCAGAAAATCTATGCCAAGATATAATTTACGTGCAGGGTCACTAAGGCTCATATGGCCAGGTGAATGGCCGCCGTCAAAGCGTATTTGCCACGTGCCAGAAACTGTCTTTATTTTTTGACCAGCCTCAAGAATGGTAACATCTGGAAGTTCACCAACAAGCGAGCGATAGAAATTGCCAGATTTTTTGGTGCGGTCAATGACATCTTCAGGCAAACCAAATTCAGAATAAATATCGACAGCTAGTTTTTCATAATCTGTATTTGTCATATCCAATGCCCAGCGCATCATCTCATGCTCGATAGCACCAGTCATGATAGGCGCACCTGTCAGGCTGGATAACTGTCCAGCATAACCAACATGATCGGCATGGTGATGCGTGATCAGAATGCCGGCAATTGGCTTGCCTGCAAGCGGCCCTTCAAGCATGGGTGGCCATTGCACCGCATTACTATCAGCCTTTATACCACAATCGATCAATAGCCAGCCATCGGCGGTATCAAGCGCATAGAGGTTTATATGATTAAGGCGAAATGGCAGACTGAAACGAAACCAGTATAGATCGTCAGCAAGCGCGACCATATGGCCGGGCTGAGGCACATCGATATCCAGCCGTTGCATGGTTGCATCTTGTTCTGTCATTATATTCCTTATGCCTCAGGGGACTGAAAGTCGTTTTGTCGCCATGCTTCATACATGGTGATCGATACGGCATTACTTAGATTAAGGCTACGGTTGCCTGGCAACATCGGCAAAGACAATGTCTGCTTTTCTCCCATAGCTGCATGGATGCTATCGGGCAATCCGGTTGTCTCGGCACCAAACAGGAAAATATCCCCTATAGCAAAAGTGGCGTCATGCACAATCCGTGTGCCAAATTTGGTGATCGCAAACAGGCGAGACGAGTCTATCGAAATGCCTAGGGCATCAAGGCATGATGCCAGATTGTCATATTGCTGAACCAGTGCCATTTCATGATAATCAAGCCCAGCACGGCGGCATGACTTTTCATCAAGTGAAAAACCAAGCGGCTTTATCAGATGCAGCCGTGCGCCCGTATTCGCACATAGCCGGATGATATTGCCCGTATTTGGCGGTATCTGGGGCGTGAACAGGATGATATCAAACATGAAGGATTATAATCCGTTGCACCAGATGCTAGTTATCAATGGATGCACGCGCTGTGCGGACAGCATCGCGGATTATGTCCGCATCGCCAATATGGTTCATCATCACCAGAATAAGCGCGGCATTTAGTTGGGTGCTTTTCTCTGCAGACAAACCCACATGGGCATCAAGCAATTCATTATAAAGGGCATCGCTATCGGTGCCTAGATTGAAGTCTGTATTCACGGTCATATGTTTCCCCTATATAGCTGATTGTGCACAAGCGCGCGCCAATGCGGCGGAAATATCTACGCTTGTAACCTTGTCAGATAACCAGCGTGCGGCAACATGCTGATCAGGCCGGATCAGATATATGCCAGTGCCATATCGTTTGTTAACAAGCCCTTCAACATCATTGAAATCAGCATCCGCGGCGATGTGGATACAGTGAATATCGTCGGGCGCTTTGCATAAAGGCGTTCCAATAACTAAAAGCGTAAATCTGTTTCCAAGCTGGTTCATCAGCCAAGCATGATCACCATTCTTCGTCACAAGCGGAGCATCGAGGCAAGGGGCACCAACAGTCATTTGGACATCAAAGTCGTCTGTATCATTTTTGGTCAGGCTGCTATGACCAAACTGGCACGGCAATGACAGCCGCCCCGCATTCACAAGCCGACGGGCAAATGGTGCATTTACACTTAATCCCAGAACAGCATTACGAAAGGCCATTTCCACATCGCTATCAGGTGACATGAATCTGGATGTCCAACTGGAATTACGGATGTTCTCATCTGCTCCAAACACACGCTCTTCATTATAGCTTTCAAGCAGGTCTTGGTTTGCCTGTCTGGAAATAACAGCGGCTAGTTTCCAGCCTAGATTATCAATGTCATGGATACCACCATTGCCACCGCGTGCGCCAAAAGGTGACACGACATGCGCCGAGTCACCTACAAAAATGATGCGCTTATGAAGAAAGCGATCAATCCGTCGGCAGTTGAAATCATAGATGCTGACCCATTCAAGTTTGAAAGGACGGCCGCCAACAATCTTCTCAATACGCGGAATTACATTTTCAGGTTTCTTTTCTTCATCTGGGTCGGCATCAGGGCCAAGCTGTAAATCAATCCGGTAGATATTATCTGGCTGTTTGTGAAGCAGGGCTGATTGGCCTTTATGAAAAGTAGGGGTAAACCAGAACCAGCGTTCAGATGGGAAATCAGCTTCCATTTCAACATCAGCAATCAAAAACCGCTCGTCAAAATGCCGACCATCGAAATCAAGATTAAATTGTTTGCGCAAAGGGCTTTTCGCCCCGTCACAGGCCAGCAGGTAAGCCCCACGAATATCATAGATGCCATCAGGTGTTTGAATCGATGCGGTAACACTGTCTTCATCTTGGGTTACCGACATGACCTTATTTTTGAAACGTAAATCGATCAGTTCGGCAAAATCCGCACAACGTTCCACCAGAAACTGTTCTACATAATATTGTTGCAGATTGATAAAAGCTGGAAATTTGTGGCCATCTTCGGGCAATAGATCAAAGGTATAAATTTCATCATCGCCGCGATAAACCCGCCCAAGTTTCCATGTAACGCCCTTGGCCAACATCCGGTCAGCCACACCAAGTCGGTCAAAAATTTCCAGTGATCGTTTCGCCCAGCATATTGCCCGACTGCCAACAGAAACAACGTTATTATCATCCAGTACAATACTGGCAATGCCTTTGATAGCTAGATCAATAGCTAATGCCAAACCGATTGGGCCAGCACCAACAATCAGAACAGGTGCATCAGACGCCGCCTCGCCAGATAGCTCGGGCGGGGTGTGATAGGGAAATGGTTCATATGCATAACGCGCCATAACAATCTCTCAATCTAAGGCTGTTATATTAGCCTTGTAATGCGTTCCACATATCCAGGTCACGCGCGGCTGTCCAGATACGTGGTGTATCAATACCTTTTGCCTCGTCAAAGGCGCGCGCCACGTTAAATGGCAAGCAATGCTCATAAATCGCATAATCAGCGAATTTAGGGTCGCAGACCTCGCGCACTGCATCCCATGCATCTTTCAATGTTCCACCCTTGGCGGCCACCATGGCTGCAGGTCGATAGGTGCTCATCACAAAGTCGCGGGTGTTTTCAATCGCCGCCGTGACCATTTCATCGCCAACCAACGCGTCACCTCGTCCAGGCGCAATGGCGCTTGGGGCAAAACTGGCAATCCTGTCTAATGTGCCACCCCAATCGTGAAAATGGCCATCACCACAATAGCAGGCTGAATGATATTCAACGATGTCACCTGTGAACATTACCTGTTCATCTGGAACAAAAGCTACAATATCACCTGCTGTATGGGCGCGACCAAGATGCATCAGATCAATTTGCCGCTTGCCAAGATGGATCGTCATTTTCTGGTCGAAAGTCTGCGTTGGCCAGGTCAGACCGGGAATTGATTCATGCCCTTGGAACAGGCGTGGAAAGCGTCCAAACTCACTATCCCAATCTTCCTGGCCACGTTCATGTATCATCGCTCGACATGTATCGGATGCAATGATTTCAGACGCGTCATAGGCCGAGGCACCCAACACACGCACCGCATGATAGTGCGACAGCACGACATGTTTAATCGGTTTGTCAGTCACGCCTCGGATTTTCTCGACAACTATATTGGCAAGCCGCGGAGTGGCCTGTGCATCGATGATCATGACGCTGTCATCACCGATGATAACGCCCGTATTTGGATCGCCTTCAGCCGTAAATGCCCATAAATCGCGCCCGATTTCGGTAAAACTGATATTTTTTTCGGTCAAGTCACCTTGGGATGCAAATGCTTTAGCCATTATATGCCTCTACTATCTGTTCGATCCGGCCAAAGATGCTGGCACCATCATCATCATGCATCTCAATGCCGACCTTGTCACCAAAACGCATGAATGACGTCGATGGCGTTCCATCTCTAATGGTTTCAACCATCCGAATTTCGGCAAGACATGAATAGCCACGCCCGCCATCAGCGACAGGCCGGCCAGGCCCGCCATCTTCATCACGGTTTGAAATAGTTCCCGATCCAATAATAGCACCAGCGCGCAAATTCCGTGACTTGGCCGCATGGGCAATCAATTCGGCAAAGGAAAACGTCATGTCGGTACCGGCATCTGCGCGCCCAAGCGGCACATCATTCAGGTCAACTTCCATGATCCGGTTCAGTTTATTATCAACCCAAGCTGCATCAAGTTCATCAGGGGTTACGGCAACAGGTGAAAAGGTGGTTGCTGGCTTTGACTGAAAAAACCCGAACCCCTTTGCCAGCTCACCTTTGATAAGGTGGCGTAAAGACACATCATTGACCAGCATGATAAGTTTGATATGCGCGCCAGCATTGGCAACGGATACAGCCATAGGCACGTCATCGGTAATGATTGCGACTTCGGCTTCCATATCTATGCCCCATGCCTCGTCAGGAATAACAATGGGGGCAAGCGGTGGGGTAAAATCATCCGAACCGCCTTGATACATCAAGGGATCAGTCCAAAAGCTTTCTGGCACTTCGGCACCGCGCGCTTTGCGCACAAGCTGAACATGATTGACATAGGCCGAGCCATCCGCCCATTGATAGGCACGCGGCAAAGGGGAATGGGCAGCTGCAGGATTAAAATCATGACAGGCGACCGATCCAGATTGCACCGCGCTAAAAAGGGTTTCCAGCAAAGGCGCGCATCTATCCCATTCATCAAGTGCCGCCTGCATGGTCGGTGCAATGTCGGTAGCATGACAATAGCGGGTCAAATCACGCGAAACGACGATTAGGCTTCCGTCGCGGGTTCCATCATTCAGGCTGGCAAGTTTCATTATCTATCTCATATCTTGGTTGGGGTTACTTTTTACCGGTAAATTTTTTCTCTAGCCCTTGCCAGCAATCAATATAATCATCCTGCAAAGTTGATGTTTCGGCAGCAAAGCGCGTTATATGCTGGGGAAATCGGCTTTCAAACATAAAGGCCATCGTATCAGTCATCTTTACGGGCTTCAGCGCGCTTGTGGATGCTTTTTCAAAGGCGTCCAAATCTGGACCATGCGGTAGCATCATATTATGCAGACTGACGCCGCCGGGAATAAACCCTTCCTGCTTGGCATCATATGTTCCTTTAATAAGCCCCATAAATTCAGACATAATATTGCGGTGATACCAAGGTGGCCGAAATGTATCTTCGGCAACAGACCAGCGTTCAGGAAAAATGACAAAATCGATATTTGCTGTACCTGCGGTTTCGGATGGTGCGGTTAAGACAGTAAAGATCGACGGATCAGGATGATCAAAGCTGAGGGCACCGACAGGTGAAAAGGTCGATAAATCGTAACAATAAGGTACATAATTGCCATGCCATGCCACCACATCAAGCGGGCTGTGCCCTAGTGATGTTTTGTGAAAACCACCACACCATTTCACAATAAGCTCATGTGGTTCATCACTATCGTCATAGGCCGCAACAGGTGTTTTGAAATCACGTGGATTGGCAAGGCAGTTTGCCCCGATAGGGCCACGATCTGGCAAGGTGAATTTTGCCCCGTAATTTTCGCAGACATAACCACGTGCTCCCCCATTTGATGTATTGCCGCATAGCTGGATTTTGACCATCATGCCGCGCGGCAAAACAGCAATATGCCCCGGGGTAATTGCCATCTGCCCAAGTTCGGTATGCAGGATCAGGCCGCCTAGCTGAGGCACAAATAGCATTTCGGCATCGGCGTTCAAAAATACGGATGCATCCATATCGTGATTGCATACATATATATGTGTTGCCATGCCTGAATGCTGAGTACAGTCACCGGTGCTGGTAATCGTTCGCATACCATCGATGAAATTGGTCTTCTCAACCGGAATATCAAAAGGATTCCAGCGATATTGCCCCAATGGCACATCATGCGTCTCGCCTGTGGGGGCGGTTTTCCAAAGCGGAAAGTCAGCTTTTGCAAAACGTCCCGAATGGCGCACCGATGGCCGGATCCGATACAACCATGACCGTTCGTTGGTTGCCCGTGGTGCTGTAAAAGGTGATCCGCTTAGCTGTTCGGCATATAGACCATAGGGGCATTGTTGTGGTGAATTGCGACCTTGGGGCAGTGCGCCTGGCAACGATTCACTTTCAAAATCATTACCAAAACCCGGCATCATTTTGTTGCTCATATACTTATTCCCTATTAGCGGATGCGCCCGGAAGATCTTTCTTAATATATAGCCATGCTACACTGCCCATCTGACTTTTAAAAGTCGGCGTTTGGCAAGATTATATATCTAGGGGCTGTTTCTGATTCGTGAAATCTGGTTTTGGACGTGCGCATATGTGGTTATAGGTGAGCTCATTTGCATTAAGAAACAATTAAATTTATTAGCAGTTAATATAAATTTAATAAAATCAGTCAAATAAAGGAGTTTTTTTAGCATAAATCGTAAATTATTTAGTTTGCATTTACGAAAAATTAGGCATCTGTCTCTTATTCTCATCCCTGACAATTTGATTATCCAAATCAATATCGGGGGCCAAAGATGCCAAAGTATAATATGCAAAAGTATAAGGTACAAGATAAGGTAATTCGACGTTCAGGTAATTCTTTTTCAAACGGGCATCTCAAGCTACCTTTATATGCCTATGCCAAACATACATTCATAGTTGCGGCATTATCCTGTCTGGTGCATGGCGGATCTGCGTGGGCGCAGACAGATGAAGCATCCGCGCCAAAAGTCACTGGTGTATTAAGCGAGTCTGTCCGGCTGGCCTTATTCAATCATCCCGAAGTGTCCGAAGCCAACGCGCGTGTCTGTCAGGCGATCCACCGATTGGGTCTTGGCCGGGCTTTACGCCGACCGCAGGTTAATCTCACCGTATCGGGTGGCCAGCAGCTTTTTGACCGTATCCGTGAGGATAAGGGCAGACAGGTTCCCACGACAGTTAAATTTGGCAACCAAACTATCAGAAGTTCAAAAACGGTTTACGACCGAAGCGAAAAAGATCGGCTAGCGGGGGCAAAGCATCGCCAATATAAGCGCCATGAAAAAGAAGGCGTTTATGATGCCACCGTGTCGTTGCGTTATAATCTGATCGATTGGGGGTCGAGCAAAAGTGATATAGAAGCCAAAAGGCTACAGCATAAGGTCAGCCAGATTGATGCCAAGGGCACTTTATCCGAGCGTAGCTTTCAACTGCTGACCATATCAATCAGGCTGGCGATGTATGATGATTTGCTGGCCGAACATAAACTGGCGCAGGCGCAGGTTGCCAAACAGATCGCGTCGGTACAGGCACGGGTTGAGTCGGGGGTCGGACGACTTTCTGATTTACGTGCGGCCAAGCTGATTGGGCTTGATCTGGAAATCGCCGCTAGCCGCCTGCAATCGCAACGCGAACAGGTGATCGAGTCATTAGACATTGATCTTGGACTGTCGCCAAGTGATGCCAAGCATCTATTTACCACTTATAGGGAACGCCGCCCATGGTCGCTGGCGACAGTTGAGGCCACGCAAACCGAAAAGGCGCACGCGCTTCGTTTGCAGATTGAAGCGGTCGATTTCGAACAACGCCAGATCAAAACATCAAAATATATGCGCATTGATGGAGTGCTGGACGCCACCGTATTCGATCTGCGCGATTACGAAGACGAATATGAGCTGGTCGGCAAACTGGAATTCAAAATGCCGCTTTATGATGGCGGCGCGGCGCGGGCGCGCCTGCGCGAGGCCACCTGGCGCCAAAGTGAAATCAAGGCCAGCCTTGATAAACTGCATCGGGGGCATAGCAATGAAACCAACCGTAACCTGTTGCGGTTTGAAGAGCTGGAAAAGGAAATAGGCGAGCAAACTGAGCGGCTTGCCGAGCTTGAAGCGCGCCTAAGTTCCCTGCAGGCGCGCCAAGGGCGCACGGTGACGTCACCATTGGAGGTGGCTGGTGTGATGGTCGAAATAAATCAGGTCAAAACAACTTTGATACAGGCACGAATGGAACAGGAAGGGGTGCGATCAAGTGCCTTGTTTATTGCTGAAAAACTTGACGATGTGTTGCTTATTAACCTTGGAGAAAACGGATGTTAAAGCCTATGGCGGTCGCTAGCGACCATTGGTTCTTTGGCCCAGTATTATCGTGTAAATCGGTATATGTGCAGGTCATTTTCGGTTCGGTGTTGATTAATGTTTTTGCACTTGCCTCATCACTTTACATCATGACGATCTATGATCGTGTGGTGCCAAATAACGCGATAGATTCCATGTGGTGGCTTACCGCCATTATTGTTGTTGTAATCTTTTTTGACCTGGCGATGAAAATCTTGCGCGGGGTTTTTGTTGATACTGCCAGCGCGCGCGTTGATAAGCAGGTTTCGACAGCCCTTTTTGACCGGATTTCACGCCATGATGCCAATCTGTCCCGTACGGCGACAGGATCACTGGCTGGCACTGTCCGTAATTTTGACATTCTGAAAGATGTGATTGGGTCGGCAAGTTTTACTGTTTTTGCCGATTTGCCTTTCATCTTTCTGTTTCTGGTTGTGCTATATCTTATTGGTGGTCCAGTTGCGGCAGTACCTGCGGTCATTGTTCCGATGGTCATCCTGTTTGCTTTTTTGTTACAGCCAATCATCCGGCGGATGACAGAGCATAGCCAGTCACAAGGAAAATCCAAACAGGCTGTTATGGTCGAAATGATTTCGGCACTGGAAACAGTGAAAACGACGCAAGGCATTTCCATGCTTCGTAATCGCTGGTTGAATTCAGTTCTGCATCAAAGCAAGTCATCGACCAAGACCAAGATCACCAGCCAGCTTGCCGCGCAATTTGCCCAGTTTGGCCAGCAAGTCAGCCAGATAGGCATTGTGGTTTATGGTGTGTTTCTGATCGCGGATGGCAATCTGACGATGGGACAGCTTATCGCATGTGTCATTTTATCAGGCCGGACGATGGCTCCGTTAGGTCAGATAACAGGCTTGCTTGGTAAAATGAATTCGGCTTTTGCGGCTTATAAAAGTTTGGATGAGATTTTAGGCGGACAGTCCGAAGAAGACGCTGCGGCGGCTCAGGTGGAACGCAAAGTCATCAAAGGTGATATCAGTTTTAAGAATGTTAGCTTTACCTATGAAGACCAGCCTGAACCTGTGCTTACTGATATCAGCTTTGATATAAAAGCAGGTCAGCGTATGGCCATTGTTGGGCGCATTGGCTCGGGTAAAACAACCTTGCTTCGCCTTCTATGTGGCTTAAACCCTCCGGATCGTGGGGCTGTTCTTATCGATAATGCTGATATTCGCCAGATCAGGCCGGATGATGTACGTCGTAATATCGGCGTGGTGTTGCAAAACCCCATTCTGTTCTCTGGTTCGATCCGCGACAACATCCTGATGGGCAATCCCAGTGCCAGTGATGAAGATCTGATTGAGGCGTCGCGCCTTTCTGGTGCCGAAGCGTTTATCGGTATGTTGCCTGGTGGATTTGATTTTCCAATGTCCGAACGCGGTCGTGAATTATCGGTTGGCATGCGCCAGTCAGTGGCTATTGCCAGGGCGTTGATTGGCAAGCCAAATATTCTGCTTATGGATGAACCAACAGCGCCGCTGGATAGCGCTGCTGAACAGCAGATGGTTGAGCATCTGGATGCCGCCACCAAAGGCATAACTACGATTTTTGTAACCCATCGCGGTGCCATGTTGCAGCTTGCCGATACGGTATTGGCATTGGAAAAGGGTCGTATCGCGGCCTTTGGCCCAAAAGATGATGTTTTAGCAGCAAGTAATAAAGGGGCTTAGATATGCGTATTTTTTCCATGTTTTTCCAGATTATCTTCTGGCCGTTCAAAATGGTTTTCAAATTTCTGTCAAAGATTCTGAAAATACTGTTCCTGCCTTTTTCGGGTCTATATGACAAATGGTACGGGCCAATGCCCATGTCGATGACCATGGGCGGCCCACCAGTTGATCATTCCGCACCAGATATGAGTGATCCTGAACGTGGCCGGGTTAAAGGTCAGTTCCTTTATGTTCTGATTGCCATATTCACAACGGTTGCCGTGGTCTGGGCAATCTATGCCGAGGTCAATGAACAGGTACGCGCCGAGGGTATTATCGTCACCCCATCCGATGTCCAGCATGTGCAAAGTCGGTTACCTGGTTCACTGGTCAAAATCAATGTCCAATTGGGTGCCAAGGTTGAAAAAGGTGACGTGCTGTTTCGTTTAGAAGATGAGGATGTACTGGCTAATTTTCAGGATAATGAAATCAATTACCAAGCGGCCTACGCAACTGAAATACGGCTCAAGGCAGAAATTTCAGGGGCTGATATTCTGGTATTTCCAGATGACCTTATCGCATCTTCACCAGATGTGGTGGCCCAGGAATTACAGCATTTCCATAGTCGCAAAAACGCGATGCAAAGCCGCCTTGAGGTGCTTGCCAATGCGGTAGAAACACTGGAACGCACGATACTCGAAAAAGAAGCTGAAGCCCGGATCGCCACAAAACAGGCTGAGCTATATGCTGAGGAACTGGCACTTCTTGAACCGCTTGTCAAAGCAGGGCACGAGCCACAGGCGGTCTTGCTTGCGTCACGCACTAAATATCAGCAAGCAATCGGTACAATCGAGCTATCGACATTGAGCGCGAATGCACGGCGATCTGACCTTGCAGGCAAGAAGCGTGAGATGGAGTCGATCATATCAAACTTTAAGGCTGATGCGGCGGGTAAATTGGCTGAAACACAAATCAAGGCTATGCAATTTAAAGCGCGCCAAGATGCCCTCGAAGGTAAGGTGCGCCATGCAGATATTCGGGCACCATTATCGGGTACTGTATCGGCAGTCCATGTCAAAACGATAGGTGCTGTTGTGCAGGCTGGTACGGTGCTTGTTGATATTGTGCCATCCGAGTCAGGCTATTTAGTCAGGGCGCAGGTGCCACCACAGAATGTAGCGGCTGTCCAACCTGGCCAAATCGCACGTATCTCGCTGGCTGCCTATGATCCATCGCGCTATGGCGTGCTGATGGGTGTCGTGCAATGGGTTGCCAATAATACGACCCAGCCGGAAAATCAGATGCCTTTCTATGAGACGATGATCGAAATTCCAAAAATCGAACTTACGAAATCGCCAATCCGTCCAGAGATCACAGCTGGTATGCCGCTGACAGTTGATATTCTGGGCGATAAGCGGACAGTGATGAATTACATCATGACACCAATCCAGAAATCGTTGAAAACGGCATTCCGCGAAAAATAGATTCGTATCACACAGAGGCTGTCCGCTATGTGGGCGGCCTATTCCATTATGAAAAACCAACCATAGGAAATGATCACCGCAGGGACAGCAGAATAAAGAGTGGCTACGACGGCCACGCGTGGGGCAATCGCAATCGCGGGGAACAACGCATCACCATCATTGCTGATTGCATTTCCAATTTGTGCTGATAAGGGCACATATCCAGCTAGATACATCGTGGTCACCAGAACCTGAGGGCCACATCCGGGCAAGAAACCAATAAGGATAGCCACTAAAGGCGTAAATAATGCCCAGCCATCAAACAGGGCTTTCAGATCGACGCCAGTAAAATAGATGGTCAACTCGAAAAGCAAATAAGCACCAATCACCCACACGGTCACAAAATTTGTATCGGCAACTGTTCGGCGGAACATGCCACCGCTATTTGAAAAGCCGACATCACCTGGCATACCAAAATGTGGAGCGAGACGCATGGCTAGTGCCAGTGTACCACCCACAACGCCGATTAAGGTGGCTGGTTTTTGATGAAAAGATGATGCAAACATAGCATCAACATCAACTTGAAAGGCAACCAGACCTGCCAGAATAATGCCGGGAATCAAGATCAGATACCACATGCGGTCAAGCCAGCTACTGCTGGCATCACGGTTATGGGGTTCGTCAAATTCTCTAACTGAGCCATTTTGGCGCATAAAATCGGCACCATGCAGATAATTGACAATCCAGCCGCTGACACTACCAACACCAAACCCCATCATCATAATGGCAATGCCGGTAAGCGGTTCTTGCGCAATAAGCAAAAAGGCTGCATCACCCATGGTCGCTGTCAATACGGCAACAACGCTTCCAAAACTTAGTCGTCCGGTGACATATTGCGTGATGACAATGATAGCTCCGCCACAACCAGGCAAAGCACCAAGCCCGGCCGCAATCGGCACTTGCCAGATAGTCTTGCGACGTAATATTTCAGTGGCATCGATGTTTAATATTTTTTCAATGCCATAAAAAATCAAAAAGGTAGCCGCAACAAAGGTGCTGACCTGAAGATAGGCATCGGCAATCGCTGTGAAGATAATATCCGCTAACTCTGTCGTCCAAACCGACAGTGCGATAGCGGCAACAAAAACAGGAACACAAATCAGCAAAGTCTGTAACGCAAGCGAAAGCATATAAGGCTTAGCTGGTGTTATGGCAGGCGACATTAATGGTTCAGCTGACGTCTGATTTTGTTCCATCTCTGAAAGTTAGTATAGGCTAACTTTAAACACAAGGGCTAATGAGTGAAAGCGTATCATTATTTGGTTATCATTATGATAAATCCATATAGTTGTTTGTAATCATGCAGACATATTGCTTAATATGCAGAACGTAAAAAGGGCAGGCGAGATGACCGAAATACTGACAGCTTTAACGTTTGATAGCCCAGTCGTGTTGGTTGGCGGTGTTCCTGATCCTGTTGGTTTATCTGCCTTGCCATCCGGATGGCAAGTGATTGCCGCCGATAGTGGTGTGCATGCGGCGTTAAAGGCTGGACGTGAACCATTGGCGATTATTGGTGATATGGATTCGGTTGGTGATCTGGCGTCTTTATCGCCAGATATACAGCAGATAAAACTGTCCGGTCAGGATGATACAGATTTTGAAAAATGCCTGAATTTGATCACTGCCCCGCTGATTGTGGGGATTGGCTTTATTGGAAGTCGTTTTGATCATTCGCTTGGTGCGATGCATGCATTGGCGGCCACATCGAATCAATCGCAACTGCTTCTTGTTGGCGCAGAAGATATTATTCTGGCGGTTAGAGGTGATATTGCGCTTCGCCTATCTGTTGGCACGCGCTTATCGATTGTCCCGCTTGCTAAGCAAAGCTTTGTTTCATCACGCGGTCTTGCTTGGCCACTTGATGGCTTGCATATGCAATTTGGCCAAGCGATTGGTATCTCCAACCATGTTTCTGCTTCGGATATTACAATCACCGCAGGTGCTGGGGATGGCTATGCGGTGATTGTGCCGTTTGATTGCCTTGAAACCATTATTGACCAGCTAACCTGGGCCTAGGCTGCAAGCAGCCACACCGCGCCGAACAGACCAATTATGATAATCCCCGCATTCAAATTCTGCATCCGTCCAGCAATGATATGGATAGCGATATAGGACAGAAAACCAATCGCGATGCCCGCAGCGATGGAAAATGTCAAAGGCATGATCAGCGTGGTCAGCAAAACAGGTATGCCGACGACGGCATCGTCCCAATCAATATTACGAAGCGGTTGTAAAAACGCCGCCGCTACAAAAACCAATGCTGGCGCTGTTGCAAAGGCTGGAATTGAGGCGAAAAGGGGCTGCAAGAACAAGCAGAAAACAAACAAAACTGCGACAACCAATGCGGTAAGGCCAGTCCGTCCACCAGCTTTAATGCCTGTTGCGCTTTCCATATAGGTTGTCATGCTTGACGTTCCAACAAGGCTTCCAACAATGCTAGCACCTGTATCGGCAAGTACAGCACGATCCAAATTCTCGATGGACCCATCATCTTTTCGTTTTCCTGTAAGGTCAGCGATGGCCGTCAGGGTGCCGGTGGTATCGAAAAAATCGAGGAAGAACAGCACAAAAACAACTGACAGGAAACTAAACGTCGTCAGCACCGAAAAATCGAGCTGGAAAGCGGCACTGGCTGTAGGGATTGAGGTGGACACAATGCCACCAAATTCAGCAAGGCCGCTGACCCAGCCAATAATACTGAGTATCATAATGCTGATTAATATCGAACCGTTTATGCCGCGCGCTTGCAAACCTGCCATCAAAACAAGTCCAGCAAGTGCCAATAGCAATTCAGGCGCATGCACCGTGCCAAGGCGCACGATCGTATCAGGATCAGCCGCAACCAGCCCCATGCTTTGGAGTCCAATCATTGCCAGAAAAAGACCAATACCGGCAGTAATGCCAACCTGCATCGAGGTTGGAATAGCCCCAATCAACCAGCTTCTGGCTTTGCTAAGTGAGAACAGAAAAAATAGTAAAGATGCTACAAAAACAGCGGTGAGTGCCTGTTGCCAGGAAAATTGCTGACCAAGTACCAATCCATAGGCAAAATATGCGTTTAAGCCCATACCCGGAGCAACGGCAACAGGCCATTTTGCCCAAAATGCCATGATGGCAGTGCCAACTGTTGTGGCGATAATCGTAGCAACAAAGCCAGCTTCAAAAGGAATACCCGCATCGGCAAGAAACATTGGATTGACCGCAATGATAAACGACATTGTCAAAAAGGTACTCATACCAGCCAGAATTTCGGTGCGAATAGTCGTCGATGCTGCTTTCAAGCCAAATAATTTTTCGAGCATTTCTGTATGTCCTTGGATCAAATAAAGTAATTTCCTGTGACAGAAAATCTATAACAGGCAAGCTGTTTAGCTTGTTGAATAGCTATAAGCAACCGGCATTCCATATGAATTTGGTAATCGAAGAATGCAACAACGCAATTGTCCGTGCGTCAGTGGCTTGTTTTCTAATGGCATGACTCTATACTGGCGCCTTATCAAAGCCTTTAAGGAGATGAATATGACTGCGCCAGCTCACGTACATTCCGCCCATTTTACAACATTGGCAGCGGCTCTTTTAAATGACCGTTTCACGGATGATAAAACGCGTACATATCTCGCCAAGGCTGTGATGGTTATAATGGGTAGCTTGCTTATTGCTTCGGCTGCACAAGTTGCAGTTCCTATGTATCCGGTTCCGGTTACCGGTCAGACGCTTGCTATATTGTTGATTGGCATGACTTATGGTTCACGGATGGCTGGTTGTACAGTTGCTTTATATCTTTTTGAAGGTGCGTTGGGCTTGCCTGTGTTTGCCAATGGTGCTTCTGGTGCGCTGTATATGTTTGGACCTACAGGCGGTTATCTTGCAGGCTTTTTGATCGCTGCGGTTACGCTTGGATACATGGCTGAACGGGGCATGGGCCGCACAATGATTTCAACAGCAGCTATGATGCTGATTGGGACGACAGTTATTTACGTCTTTGGTGTGGCATGGCTCAGTATGATGATTGGTTTTGAAAAAGCCGTTATTCATGGTGTTATGCCGTTTCTTTATGGTGATGTGCTGAAAGCTGTTGTGGCTGCTGGCCTTATGCCGCTTGCTTGGAAAAGCATCAAAAAGCTTGGAACTGATACAGGCGATAATGGCTAGGCTACATTTATGACAGATATGACCTTATGAGCGCCATGATCTCGACAATCCTGTCGGTGCTTCTTTTGGTGGTGGTCGGACATTTAATAAAGATGCGGGCATTCGTGCCCGTTTCTTTTTGGGATGCTTTGTCCAAAATTTGTTACTGGATATTGTTTCCTGGTTTGTTATTCAATCTAACGTCAACGGCCAGTTTATCAGCCGAATTCATACTGCCTTTTTGTCTGACATTGCTCATTGCCGCCACAGTTATGGTTATCTACGGCTTTCTTGCAGGCCGTTTAATAGGCGCGAGTGGTCCAGCAACCTCGTCACTGATACAGGCTGGTTTACGCCATAACGGGTTTTTGATGCTAGCCTTTGTTCAAGGCGCTTTTGGTGTTGCCGCGCTTGAAATTGGTGCGATTGCGGTGGCAGTTTTGGTGCCAATATCCAATATTTTTGCTGTGATTATTATTTTTCTGCTTCGTGAAGGCGAACAGGATGCGCATCTTGGCCGGGCTATTATGGCTGAATTAGTGCGTAATCCACTCATGGGCGCGATTATTCTTGGCGGTATTGTCAATTTACTATCTATTCCGGTACCTGATTTCATCACTGGTGCGGCCAATATTCTTGGAAGTGCGGCTTTGCCGATGCTGTTATTATGCGTTGGTGCATCAATTCGTATTTCGGCATTGCGCGCGCATTCGGCCGCCTTGGTTCTAGCGGTGCTTGCCAAATTGCTGGTATTACCAGTGATTATGATGCTTGTGGGTCTTGCTCTTGGGCTTGATAAAGATGTCTTGCTGGTATTGGTGGTTTTGGCCGTTGCGCCAACAGCAACGTCATCATTCACGCTGGCACAGGAACTGGGCGGTGATGCGCCTTTGATGGCTGAAATTATAACTGTGCAGACGCTGGTTGCGGCGATTGGAATACCTATATGGGTATTGGCCATGACCCATATTTTATAGGTAATCTATGCCGCAATAGCCTTTATGGTGAACCAGAACGCAGACGCCTAGACCAAGCTTATACGGTCATTATCATTGGTGGCATCATTATAGGCTTGTTCACATTCAGAAAATGCTTCCATACCATCAACGGTATCAAGGATTTCAGCCTCACCACTAGCTTCAATAATACTGATCAATTTTTCTTCTGGTGACATATCGCCATGATGCAAAACTGTTACCGCAATGACGGCAGCAATATTGCTGGTAGTGATGCTGTCAGTGTCCTGATGAGGACGTTGAAAAGGAAGGATAGAACATTCCGTTCGAGGATCGCGGTCAGTCAGTTGCATGGCAAAGCTCCATTAGCGATAGCGGTCATTGAAGAT
>Ga0233432_10001311_pt1 | contig 24047 bp, 25 predicted proteins | sample SI_122_August201_6_FD_179870 | JGI IMG/M metagenome (GOLD analysis project Ga0233432, IMG submission 179870) | Seawater microbial communities from Saanich Inlet, British Columbia, Canada - SI_122_August2016_10_MG | ecosystem: Environmental > Aquatic > Marine > Inlet | place: Canada: British... | reverse complement strand
ACTTGATAGCGATATTAAAAATTCAAACATAGAGTGCGTTTAGTAAAGAGGTTATAAAATGTCTATAAGTTCATTTGTAATAGATAAATTCATCCCGTTTCTTGTAGCCATGCTAGGGGCAAAAAAAGGTTCTTGGAAAGCTGAAAAATATAATACAACTATCCTTTCTTTGATAATGATTCCTGTCAAAAGAATCAAAGGTATCAGGAGAAATCCTAGGTTTGTTGAAAATCAGTATGATGAGCTAGCGGGAATGTACATTCAAGATAATTATTACACGTCAAAGATGAGATATTCTGTTGTGAATGGAGAAGTTCAAAACATATCAAGTATTGATAATATGCATGAAATTCGTAAAGAAATACGTGGAGTTCTCTCTAATTATGAATTTGCAAATATTTTAGAGGTTGGGGTAGGAGAGTTAACCACTATTGAAGATATATATAAATCTTTTGGGCCTGAGGTTGAATGTTATGGTGTTGACTTGTCATTAAATAGAATCAAGCATGGCCTACAAGAATATAAAAAAAGGCATTCAAAGTTACCAACAGTAGCAAAAGCAAATGCTCTAAAGCTTCCTTTTCCAGATAATTCATTTGATGTAGTAATAACACGTCATACATTAGAACAAATGCCAAAAATATACCAAGAAGCTTTAGATGAAATATTTAGAGTTTCAAAACATCACGTTATTTTATTTGAACCCTCATTTGAAATGGGGTCTCTTGCACAAAAGATAAAAATGCTTAATACCGATTATGTTAGAGGCATTCCACATTATATTAATAGCAAGAAAAACTTGATGGTTGAAAAGCCATACCTAATGCACAATAGCGCGAACCCTCTTAATCATACTGCCTGTTATCGTGCATCAGCTAAAGAGTCTGAAGTTTCTAAACTAGAAAAAAATATCGTTCCATTTGTTTGCCCACTTACAAATTCTCTACTTCAAGATTGTGGAAGCTACCTTTACTCTAACAAAGCAAAGCGTGCTTACCCTATAATTGAAGGTATACCGGTGCTTGACGCTGAATACTCTTTAGTATTATCAAACCTTGAAGATTAATTGAAACAATTTATTATAATTAAATAAAGATTAGTTAAACAGGAGTAAATTTGAAGGTTCTTATAACAACAATACCATTTGGTGTAAAAGATCAAAAACCACTTAATTTACTTAAAGAAGTAGGTGTTGAATATTTAATAAATCCATTAAATAAAAAGCTCAATGAAGATGAGCTGGTAGATCTAATAGGTGATTATGATATTGTTCTTGCTGGAACCGAACCTTATACAAAAAGAGTCATAGATAATGCGCCTAATTTAAAATTGATATCACGCCTAGGAATAGGTCTAGACGGGGTTGATCTTAATGCTGCAAAAGAAAAAGGGATAAAAATTTCTTATACTCCTGATGCGCCAGCTCCATCGATTGCTGAATTAACTTTGGGTCATATCATAACTCTTCTTAGATCTGTTCATACTTCAAATATTCAAATGCATAATGGTCAATGGAACCGTTACCTTGGTAAGACAATTAGTGAATCTACTATTGGGTTTATTGGAGTAGGTCGAATAGGAGCAAGAGTGGTTGAAATGTTGCAAGCTTTTGGAAACCCAAGAATACTAGTTAATGATATTTCACCTAACGAAAACTTGAATAAGAGGTTTAATATCGAATGGGTTGACAAAGAGACAATATATAAAGAGGCAGATGTCATCTCTCTTCATGTCCCATTGACTGCAGAAACAAAAAATATGATTAGCTCTGCTCAACTCAAGATGATGAAATTGGATGCATCACTGATAAATACATGTCGAGGCGGTATTATTAACGAAGATGATTTATACAATGTTATGAAATCAGGCCATTTAAATGGTGTTGCAATAGATGTTTTTAATAGTGAGCCATACTTAGGAAAACTTACTGAATTAGACAAATGCTTGCTTACACCTCATATGGGCTCAATGTCAGCTGCATGTAGGATCAAAATGGAATTAGAAGCCACAGAAGAGGCAGTTAGATTTATTAAGGGTATGCCTTTAAAGGGTCAAGTTCCAGATGTAGAGTACGATATTCAACTTAAGAAATAAATAGGGTAAATTTTTCAAATGGATAAGGTTTTAGTAATTGGCGGTTCAGGTTTTATGGGTAGCCATACAGCCGATGAACTAAGCAAACGTGGTTTTGATGTGACTATATTTGATATAAAACCATCACCGTGGTTAAAAGAGAATCAACAAATGGTTGTAGGAGATATGTTAGATATAGATGATGTATCAGAAGCTATAAATGGAGCTAAATATTTATATCATTTTGGTGGAATTGCAGATATAGGTAAAGCTAAAGAAAGTCCCTTGGAAACAATCAATCAAAATGTAATTGGCGCAGCAATTGCAATGGAGTCTGCACAAAATAATGGTATTGAAAGATTAATTTACGCATCCACAATGTATGTATATAGTCCTTATGGATCTTTTTATCGAGCTAGTAAGCAGGCAGCAGAAACGGTAATTGAGGCGTATAGTGACAAATCCTCTGTTGATTATACTTTTCTTAGATATGGTTCTTTGTATGGGCCAAGGGCTCAAAATTGGAATGGCTTGAAGAAGTACGTGGATCAAGTAATTCGTAATGCAAAACTTGAATACAATGGAACAGGTAAAGAAAGAAGAGAGTATATTCATGTATCAGATGCAGCTAGATTAAGTGTTGATGTTTTAAATAAAAAAAATAAGAACCAAGCTATTACAGTTACTGGAAATCAAGTTTTAAGCTCAAACGAGCTAATGGATATGATTTTTGAAATATGTGGTGTTGATAAAAATATAACTATAAATGATGAGGGAACATCTAACGATCATTATATTATGACTCCATATAGATATACCCCAAAAGCTGCAAAAAAATTAGTACCAGACGAATTCATAGATATTGGTCAAGGTATTCTTGAGGTCGTTCAAGAAATATATAGCGACATTGAAAAAAATTGATTAATTTTAAAAGTTAATTTATAAATCTGTGTAACATAACTTTAAATTATTATAATTAACGAAAAAATGAATTTATTTAAACTTATAAAAGATCAAAAGAAGCTTGTTATTTTTGACTTTGATGGCGTTCTGGTTGACTCAGTACATGTTAAAACAAAAGCTTTTGGTTTGATGTATGAAGAGTTTGGATCCAATATTGTTAAGAAGGTTCATCATCATCATATTAAAAACGGAGGCTTATCTCGTTTTGAGAAATTTAAGTTTTATCATAAATCTTTTTTAAATGAGACTCTAGATGAAGATGGGGTTCAGTTAATGGCAAATAAATTTTCTGACTTGGTTGTAAACAAAGTAGTATCTTCTAATTGGATACCTGGTGCTGAGAATTTTCTCCAAATACTCTACAAACATAATATTAACTGTGCAATAGTTTCAGCCACCCCACAAAATGAGATAGAGTTAATTATCAAAAAAAGAACCATGGATAAGTATTTTTCTGATATATATGGGTCTCCAGATTCAAAATTTAATAACCTTACCAAAGTTCTTAAAAAAAATTCAGTTACTTCGGATAAGGTAATATTTTTTGGTGATGCTTTGGCTGATTGGCAAGCAGCAATCATGGCAGAAATTCCATTCGTAGGTGTTGGAGAGTCAATAAAAAGTTTATTATTAGAAAATGATAAATCAAGTATTTTTATTGATAACTTTAAAACAATTAAGGACGATCAAGAATAGATAATGCCAAAAGTTACCGTTTATATTTTAAATTACAATTACAGTAGTTATATTGATAAAGCTATAAAAAGCGTTTTAGACCAAACCTATAGAAATTTAGAAATTTTAGTAATCGATGACGGCTCTACTGATAACTCCATGGATGTTATTAGAAATTATTCTGATCAAGTTAAGGTAGTTCAACAAAATAATATTGGACTAGTAAAGTCTATTGTGAAGGCTTTTTCAATTGCTAAGGGCGAGTATGTAGTAAGACTTGATGCTGATGACTGGCTTGCGCCTAGTTGTATAGAGATGCTTGTAAAAAAAATTGAGGAAGATAAAAATATAGCCCTTGTTTTTCCTGATTATTTTGAAGTAGATGAGTTTGGAAATACTATTAGAAGAATAAAACGGCATGATTTTTCCGGTAACGGAAATGTCAGCATGTATGACCAGCCAGCTCACGGGGCATGCACCTTAACTAGAAAAGAACATTATTTTGATGTTGGTGGCCATGACGATAAACTCCAATGCCAAGATGGTGTTGATATATGGCTTAGCTTAACTGAAAAATATGATGTACTTAATGTTAGCGAGCCTCTTTTTTTCTACAGAAAACACTCTCAAAGCTTGACAGTTAATGAAGAAAAAATCTTACTAACAAGAAGTAATATATATAAATCTCATGCACAAAAGAGAGGCTATAAAAGAGAAAAAACTCTTGCATTTATTCCGGTTAGAAGCCAAAAACTAGACAATATTGAGTATGTTTTAACAAAGCTTGCCAATAAAACTATAATTGAATGGGTTGTTGAAAAAGCAAAAAAATCAGAATTGCTAGATGAAATTATACTATTGGTAGACACTCCACAACTCAGTGAAGAATTATCTTATCTTTTTGATAAGGAAGATAATGTAGTTCTCTCTCAAAGAAGCAAAGAAGATTCTTTATCTGGAACGTCAATAAATGATTCTATAAAAAATTATTTAAAATTACACACTCCAAAAAAACTTGATAATATTGTTATTTTAACGACGGACTATCCTTTCAGTAGACATAATTATGTCGATACTGCTTTATATTCAATGTTTTTATTTGGAAGTAGCTCTATCGATAGTGTGGTGATGGATAATTCAATATTTTATTATCACGATGGAACTGGCCTTAAGCCATGGCTTGAAACCTATATCAGGAAAGAGAGAGATGATATTTATATTAGAAGAGGTGGAGTTTCGGTATTTCGCTATAACTTGCTTAAATCTGAAAGAGACATCATTTCACAAAAGATGGGGCATGTAATCGTTGATAAAATGTCTTCTTTTGAGATTCGTTCAAGTGAAGATATCGCTATAGCTAACTTCATAGCTAACACATTAATTAAAGAGAAATAAATACTATGTTTAAAAATAAGGATGATATTTACATAATAGCGGAAATAGGCGGAAATCATGAAGGCAGCTATGACAAGGCATTAGATTTATTGGATCAGGCAGCTGAAGCGGGGGCGCATGCAGTAAAATATCAAATTTATACTGGCGAAACTCTTGTTAATGAGTCTGAGGACCCTGATAGAGTAAAGCATTTTGATAAATTCGCACTATCAGAATCCCAATATGAACAGTTAGCAATTGAATGTAAAAAAAGGAATGTTGATTTCTGTGCGTCTGTATGGAGTGAAAATTTAATCGAAAAATTCAGTAATTATATGCCATACGTCAAGGTTGGCTCTGGAGACCTCACAGCTTATCCCGTGTTAACAAAATTAGCGCATTTGGGTAAGCCTATAATTTTATCTTCAGGATTAGCTTTTATAGATGAGGTTAAAGGTGCAGTTGAGCACTTGTGTTCACAAAATCCAATATATAAAGACACAGCAATGCTTTCTATACTTCAGTGCACAAGCATGTATCCAATTCCTGATGAGGATGCAAATTTGTCAGTTATAACAACTTTTAAAAATGAATTTAATTACCCTATAGGGTATTCAGATCATACTAAATCTTCATATGCAGCCGAGGTTGCAGTTATTCTTGGCGCGACTATATTAGAATTACATTTTACTGATAATAAAGAGTCTGCTTCATTTAGGGATCACCTTGTTTCTTTTGACTCAAATGATTTAATTGAACTAAGAAAGAAAATAAAGTTAATTAAATCATTGATGGGAGATGGAATCAAAAGACCAATGAAATCAGAAATAGAAAATGGGCACTTAACAAGCTTTAGAAGGGCGCTTTATCCAGCTCGTAAAATTTTAAAAAATGAAGTAGTTTCAATAGAAGATTTCATAGCTTTGCGACCTGAAAATGGTATACCTGCAAATAAGATAAATGATATCTTGGGAAAAAAAGCTGTAAGAGATTTATCAAAACTTGAACAGATATCCCTATTAGATTTTTCATGAATTCAGAGTATTTTTTTATCAATAGGCCAAAACGGTAATCTATAAATTTGCTCATGGATCCTAACTTAGATAATCGAAATATATTGAAGGTTATTAATGAATTTGAGGCTTCCTATGACCTTTCCTCCATAAAAGCTAATAACTTTAACATCTGGCCAATTGTAAGAATTGCAATATGTTTTGGTTTAATTTCGAAAAGGTACAGCGGCGATACATTTCTAAAGCAAAAGAAAAGTAAGAAAAGTGCTTTCGCCTCCTTTATTGCTTATAGGTCTTTTTTATCTATGAATAAGCAAGAAATTAATATTCAGACCCTTGACGTCACTCATGATATTTATTTATATAAAATTAATGAAATTTTTTTTGATAGAGTTCATTTTGAATCTAAAATAGAAAAAAATGATGACTATTTAAAAAAAAGGTTTAATCTTGCAGACTTCACATTGCGTGATAAAACCCATAACAAGGTCGAAATGGATTTCTTTCAAGCTGTTCGTTTATATAAACTGTTGTCGCTGCCATATACCTTGTTGGTGATTTTAAAAAATATTGAAATACTTAAACACCTATTAAATTTACATGTTTTTTTTAGAAGTAAGAGTATCAATTCAATATCAATTTTAATTAAAATTCCTTTTAAGGTGTCTTATGCAATCCTGCTATCCAAATTTGGAAAATTTTTTTTTAAAAGAAGCACAGTAAAGTTTTTACGACATGCAAATTATTACAGCCTGGAAAGCATGGCTCTTACATTGGCTGCTCGTGAATGTGGCATTAAGGTTTCTCATGTGCAGCATGGATCTCAATCTGATGATCATCCAGCCTTTGGAAAATGGAATAATATTTCATCACAAGGGTATGATTTACTACCAGAGGTATTCGAGTGTTGGGATCAACAATCCATGGAAGTGATAAAAAGATCATTCGGATCTCACGCTCATCATTATGCAAACTTAAATGGGTATAAATGGGTTGATGCCTGGAAAAAAGGAGAAATTCCTTTTAATACCAATGAGTTAAAAATGTTTGCAAAAAATAAATTTAATATTTTAATAACCTTGCAGCCATCCATAAATGGAGTGCAAGATTTTGTTAAGGACTGTATTAACGAATCATCAGATAATATCAGATGGTGGATTCGATTACATCCTAGACAACTAACTGATGTCGCAATTAATGAGATTACAAAAACTTTCAAGAATAAAATAAAATCAGAGGCAGTCATAGTTAATTTAGCATCAACTAGCCCATTACCATCAATTCTATCAGTAACAGATTTGCATATTACTGCCTTCTCTTCAAGCATATTCGAGGCATCATATTTTGATATACCAACAATTATCACTCATAAAATGGGTTTGGACTATTATGGGTCTGATTTAGATAGCCTAAATGGTTCGTTCTGCAATAACTCTACTTGCATCAAGAAAAAGATTGAGGATGGTGTTAACAGCAAGTTTTGATATAATTTGCTTAAATACCAATGGAGTGTGATTTAAGATGCATAATACCCAACTTTCTAAAAATAATATTTTAAGAAACTTAAAACTCTGCGTAAAGAATGAGCTTTCGTATGCTTACTATAATATTCGCTCAAAGATCTCATCAGGTTCAATTAAATTAGATCTATATGAACAAAGTTGTGTCACACAACTAAAACAAAATAGTGCTTTTGTTATTGAAAATTATTGGCCACGTGAAAAGGCACTTCGCATTAGAGATCAACTTGCTGCATACCATGAAAGAAATGAGCCCTATGTTTTAGGAGACGCTAAAGTTGATGAGTGGGTAAGAATATATCACGTAGAAAGACTCATTCCTGAGTTAAAAGAATTTAGATACGATCCCTTTATATTAAAAATGGCGGAAGCTTATAATTGCATGCCTTCTTTCAGTGGAGCTTTGGTTTATCAACATGACACTACAAATGCACATGAGAAAAGCTATTACCATGTCGATACTTTTTTAAGACAATTTAAATCTATGATGTATCTTGATGATGTAGACGTTGGAAATGGACCATTTTCTTACATACCAGGGTCTCATCGCAAAAGAGATTTTTTTATTAAGAAGCAAATCAAAGGAAACAATAAGTATAAAAATACTGTTTTCGATGATAAAGAGGTGAGCTCTTTTGTTAATGAAGAAAAACAAATTTGTGCTCCAGCAGGAAGTCTTTTAATGATGGATGTTGGCGCAATTCACAGAGGCGCGCCACAAAGTGAACGTAGCCGTTCTGTGTTAATGAATTATATAGTTCCTAATAAAAATGACCTTTACCTTCATAAAAAACTTCCTCCTTCAATATAATTTTGGGTATGAAGCAGCTTGATATCAAATAAATATAGAATTAATAAGACGACCTTTTATTCAATTATTCTAGCCCCTATTTTTTTTATTTATGCGTATCTTCTGATATCACCATATATAGATGGTGACCAATACTATTATAGATTATTCTATTTAGAATTAGCTGATACAAAATTCATAGATGTTATACCTTTAGCAGCTGCCAGCGTAGGATCAGTTGAGCCTATATCAATTTATATTTTATGGATCGGATCTATCCTTGGATTAGATAAGGATATATTTATTAGTTTGCTTAATGTTTTTTTATTAGTTGGGTTATTCTTATTTTGCAGAAAGAATTATGTTGCCCCAGTCCCACTTTTTTTACTTCTCTCTAATTATTATGTCATTGTATTGATGACAGGTGCTGAGCGTCTTAAAATAGCATATATAATACTTTTCTGGTGTGCTTTGTATACTGGGAACAAATCGCGATTTTTTTTGATTTCATCCAGTTTAGCTCACTTTCAAAGTATACTTTTGTTGCCAAGCCTACTCTTAGCTAATTATGCAGAATCTATGAGGAGATTATTGATGGCTGGTAAATTTAGGTTAAGGTTCATTTTTGCAATAATACTAATGGTACTTTTTGCAGCAGTTTTTTTTAGTATTTTTAATGAGGCAATTATTAGAAAAATAATTGGCGTACTCTCTCTTGAGGCAAGAGATACAGGTCTAAGTAACTTGATATTGCTTGCTGTTGTAGCTATCTTTGCTACAAGATATCGTTGGCGAATGTTATTGTTATTACTTCCTATGCTGCCAGCTGTATCCATATTTGGTGGACAAAGAGTGAATATGATAGCTGTTACTCTAGTTCTTTACATGCTAATTGTAGAGCGAAGATTAAACCACCCATTTGTTTTATTACTTTTACTTTATTTCTCATTAAAGAGCATTCCATACATCATCAATATTTACACAATTGGCTCGGGATTTGTTTAATATAGAATTACTACGTCTGGGTATTTAAAGATTATTAGAATCTGCACGTAATGATTTGTAATCAATTTCTGTAGAAAATTTTTGAGGGATCTTTTTTTGCACAATATTCTTATTAGAAAGTAACTTCTCAGGGTAATCTCTAAAATAAGCAACAATATCTTCAAGTGTATAAGTAAATTCTTTATCAACATCTTTGAAATAATTAATTAACCCATTTATTAATTTAAAGTCCTCTAATGTATCTAATGTGAGCCTAGCATTGATGGTTTCACTTTCATTTACTGGCAAGCTTCCACAATCAAAAAGATGTGAATTTTCAGTAATATAATTTGTTAAGTACTCAGTTCCACTAGGATCCTTGCAATATCGAATTAGAAATTTTAATACAGAGGATTCGAAAACCTCTACCTCAGTTCCACTAGGCAATAATTTAGCATCTGTGTAATCAGCATTATTTTTAAAATGATGATCAATTGTCTTTTTTAAATAATTTGGTTCTATCAATATGTCATCTCCAGTGACCCTTAAAATTGTTGAAAAATCTGGATATGCAGATATAGCAGACATCATTCTTTTTAGAACATTTTCTTCATCACCCCTATATACTTGCACACCAATTGACTCAGTAAATTTACACAATTCATCATCTGAAGAGTCATCAGTTGTACATAAAACATATTCGTTTATAAAGTTTTTGTTTTTTGCTTGTTCAAGCCTCTTAAACAGATGTTCCAGGGAAGTAACACTTCCGATTTTAAGGGAGGCTTTACCCTTTAATCTTGTTGATTTAGACCTCGCAACGACTATCGCCAGTACTTTTCTATCAAAATTCTCAGATGAAATTAGATCACCTTTTTTAATTTCTTTAGTTGAGTTTTTATTTTTTACTAGTTCGTAGTGAGATATGCCCGCATTAGGCGACCTAAGCATCTCAACATTGCTTTTATTAATGATGGTATTTGGTTTGATATCCTCAGAAGCAACAAAAACTTTCTTTACTGTAGATCTATAAATTTCTTCATCGGGAGACCTATTTAAATCTTTGTTACCAAGATATTTCTCAACATCATTACAATAAGAGACAAACTTTTTAAACTCATGCTGTTCTAATGAGGAGTAGTAATCAATTCCCTTTTTTGATCTATCATCGGTTATGTGCTTTTCTATTACTGAACAGCCTAACGCTATAGCTGTTGCTGGCAAATATATTGAATGTACATTTGAAGCGTCAGTATGATCCATAAAGCCATAAGTTACATCTTTGCCAAAGATTTTTTTTAGTTCAGATATTCTTGATAGATCATTGTTCTCAATCTTAGTAGGATAGGCTTGATAGCCATGCATTAAATTTATTTCTCTATTAAAGTTAAGCCTCTTTAATGTATTAACAGCATCATTAATCTCAATAAGCGTGCTTCCGCCTGTAGCTATATAAATAGGTAGGTTTGCTTTAGAACACTCCTCAATTAGAGGAATGTTGGATAAATCCGATGAGTGAACTTTAATTCCATCAACATTATTTATTACTGCAACTTCAAGAGCTTTAATTCCGAACACATCAGCGATAATTTCTTTATTATATTTCTTTGATTCTTTAATAATATATTTCCATTCTTTTTGGCTAAAAGATTGTTTGCAAAAATGTTTATATCTAGGGTGATCGGTCGTTAATAGATCATCACCAAAATATATCTGAAATTTTACCGCATCTGCACCTGAAGCACCTGCTGATTGTGCAATTTTTATTGCTCTTTCTGATGATCCCTCGTGTGCATTTGCTACTTCTGCTATCTTTTTAATCATTAAATAAAGTAAATTTTTTTGTATTTTGTAAAGAATTTTTGTAATGGTTAGTTTATCAAAAAAGACATCTATTGTGGGCTTTATAGTAAGATATGTTTTTTTATTACAATGGAAATTAATTTAGATGGTAAAAATATTACTTTTAGTTCCTGAATATCTCCCTGGATTTAAAGCAGGAGGTGCATTAAGGTCTACTGTTAATATGATTGATCGACTTGGTGGGGAGTTTGATTTTAAAATTTTAACATCCGATCGGGATGAGGGAGATCAAAATTCATATAAAAATGTAGTTTTAAATGAATGGAACTCAGTTGGTAATGTGAGTGTTTATTATCTCCCGCCGGAAGATAGATCTATTTCTAATGTTACAAATATTATTAAAAATACCCAGCATGACATATTGTATTTGAACAGTTGTTTTGATCTTCCATTTACAATCTATCCTCTAATATCCAGAAAATTAGGAATGATACCTAAAAAGCCTGTTGTTATAGCAACTCGTGGTGAATTCTCAAAAAGTGCTTTAAATATCAAGAAATGGAAAAAAATATGCTTTATGTACATAGCACATATCCTAGCTTTATATAAAAATATAAACTGGCAAGCATCAAGTGATTTTGAAGCCAATGATATTAAAAAGGCATTAAGTAAAGATAATTTGAAAATTTCAGTTGCACCCAACATTCCAAAATATTTGAAACCATCTATATTTCAGGGCTCTATTTCATCACCTAAAACATTAAAATCATTTAAAATATGTTTTCTGGGGCGTGTTTCCCCAGTTAAAAATTTAGATTTTGCACTAAATGTTTTATCAAGATTAAGTATTGAAATTGAATTTGATATCTATGGACCGGCATCAAAAGATGAAGATAAAAAATATTGGAATTATTGCATGAAAATAATTGAGCAAATACCTTCCAATATTAAGGTAAAGTATAAAGGACCAATCGAAAACCATCTTGTTAATGATATGTTCAAAAAATATAACCTATTCTTTTTTCCTACGAAGGGTGAAAATTTTGGTCATGTTATATTGGAGTCTATGTCAGCAGGCACCCCTCCTTTAATTGCTAATACCACACCATGGCGAAATCTAGACAAGCAAAATGCTGGGTGGGATATTGCATTAAATTCACCACATAAATTTGTAAGTGTTATTGAGAAAATTGCTTTGCTTGATGAGGGTAAATATAAAGATTTAAGAAATAGTGTGAGAAATTATGCTGAAAAATTCGCCAATAATGATAGCATATTGGAATCTAGTAGGCAGTTATTCATGAATGCTTTGGAGGATGTAGATGTTCAAAAATAAAACGCTTTTAATAACAGGTGGAACCGGTTCTTTTGGTAATGCAGTTCTGCGTAATTTCCTAAATACCGATATTAAAGAGATAAGAGTTTTTTCTCGTGATGAATTAAAACAAGATGATATGAGAAAAAAATATAACAATATTAAACTAAAGTTTTATATTGGAGATGTTCGAGATAAAAATTCTATTAATGATGCAATGAGAGGTGTAGATTATGTATTTCATGCAGCCGCTTTAAAACAAGTGCCATCATGTGAGTTTTATCCAATGCAGGCAGTTAAAACAAATATTATTGGTACTGAAAATGTCCTAAATGCAGCTATTAGCGCAGGAGTAAAAAAATGTATTGCTTTGAGTACTGACAAAGCTGTTTATCCCATAAATGCTATGGGAATTAGTAAGGCAATGATGGAAAGAGTGGTTGTTAGTAAGGGTAGAAATGTTAAAGATACAATCATTGCCTGTACAAGGTATGGCAATGTAATGGCCAGCCGAGGCTCTGTGATCCCTTTATTCATTGACCAGGTTAAAAATGATAAACCTATAACAATTACAGATCCAAATATGACAAGATTTGTAATGAGTCTTGATGATGCAGTTGATTTGGTTTTATTTGCTTTTAAAAATGCGCAAAGTGGAGATATTTTTGTTCAAAAAGCTCCAGCTGCAACAGTAAAACTTCTTGCAGAAACAATGAAAAAAATTCTTGGCAAGCCTAACCATGTTATCAAGGTTATTGGAACTAGACATGGAGAAAAATTATATGAAACCTTGTTAACAAAAGAGGAAATGGTAAAAGCTATAGATATGGAAAAATATTATAGAATACCCGCTGATGAACGGGATCTAAATTACTCTAAGTTTTTTGAAGATGGCGAAGAAATTATTTCTGAAGCTGGTGAATATCATTCTCATAATACACATAGGCTTGATGAAGGTGAACTAACTGAATTATTAGTAAATCTAAGAGAAATAAAAAACGACCTTAAAGGAGTTATATAAAATGAATAAATTAAAGGTTATGACCATAGTTGGCACGAGGCCAGAAATTATCAAGCTTAGTCAAGTAATGAAAGAATTAGATACCAATGTTGATCATACTATTGTTCATACTGGCCAAAATTATGATTATGAATTAAACGAATTATTTTTTGAACAATTAAATATAAGACGACCTGATATTTTTTTAGAGGCCTTAAAAGGATCTCCTTCAGAAACAATTGGCGATATTATTGCAAAAGCTGACAAAGTATTTGATGAAGTTAAGCCTGATGCTTTGCTAATATATGGTGATACAAATAGTTGCCTATGTGTTATCCCTGCCAAAAAAAGAAAAATTCCAATTTTCCATATGGAAGCAGGCAATAGATGCTTTGATCAAAGAGTGCCCGAGGAGGTTAATCGAAAGATAGTTGATCACCTAAGTGATATTAATTTACCTCTTTCAGAACAAGCAAGGGATTATCTCATTGCTGAGGGAATTCGGCCCGAAACAATTATTAAAACAGGCTCTCCAATGACGGAGGTTTTAAATGTAAATATGGAAAAAATATTATCCAGCGACATTCTTGCAAAAGAAGGATTAAATAGAAAAGAATATATTATTATGAGTATCCATAGAGAAGAAAATGTTGATTCCCCAGAAAATTTCAAAAATTTACTGGAATCAATCGAAGAGCTTGCTACAAAATACAATATGCCGATTATTATTTCCACACACCCAAGAACCACCAATAAGCTTAAAGAAATCAATTACCAAAATGAAAATAATCTAATCAAGTTTTCAAAACCATATGGATTTCATGAATACAACAATCTTCAGATGAATGCATTCTGTGTAATTTCAGATAGTGGAACTATTTCTGAAGAAGGATCAATATTGAATTTACCTGCTGTTACTATTCGTCAGGCTCATGAAAGACCAGAAGGAATGGACGAAACAACGGTGATAATGTCTGGATTAAATAAGAATAGGGTAATTGATGCAGTTGAAGTTGCAATAGCTCATAATTCAAGTGAAGTTAGAATAATTAAGCCAGTAAAAGATTATGAAGCAGATAATGTTTCTAAAAAAGTCTTAAGAATAATCTTATCTTACGTTGATTATGTTAATAGGACTGTTTGGCATAAATAATATTATTGATGATAAAAAATAGAGTTTTAATCTTAGGTTCTTCTGGTTTAATAGGTCATCAAATTTACAATCATTTATTCGATGATAAAAAATATACTCTTTACAATCTTGCCAGAAAAAATAAGTTAAAGAATGATACTATTCTTTTGAATGCAAGAGATGAAAAGAATATAGTAAACGAAATTAATAGAATAAAGCCTCAATTTATCATTAATTGTATAGGAATATTAATTTCAGGATCGAATGAAGACCCAGAAAATGCAATTTTTCTCAATGCATATATGCCTCACATGCTATCACGCCTAGCTGATAGAATTGATGCAAAATTAATTCATATTTCCACTGATTGTGTTTTTTCTGGTGAAAAAAAAATACCATATACCGAAACTGACATTAAAGATGGTAAAGATATTTATGCTAAATCTAAGGGGCTGGGAGAGGTAATTAACAATAGACATCTCACAATAAGAACATCTGTAGTAGGCCCTGAATTAAAGCAAAATGGAGAAGAACTTTTTCACTGGTTCATGACTCAACAAGAAGAAATTTCTGGATATACTAAAGCTATATGGTCAGGAGTTACATCTTTAGAGCTTGCCAAAGCTGTGAAGTGGGCTATTGAAAATAAAGTAACAGGCTTGTACCAGGTAACTAATAACTCATCTATAAATAAATTTGACCTTTTAAAATTATTTAAAAAACATACAAAAAAAAATATCAATATCAAGCAAGTAGATGGAAAAGATATTGATAAGAGCTTTACAGATACTAGACTCCTAATAAATTATACTATTCCTTCCTATGATGAGATGGTAGCTGATATGGTTAAGTCTATTAATAATAATCCATCTCTGTATTCTCAGTATATATAGGTCAAAAAACTTGAAAAAATATAAAAAAATTCTAATTGTTTCAGAATGTTTTTATCCTGAAGAATTTAAGATAAATGATGTCGCATTATCTTGGAGTAATATGGGTTACGAGATTGATGTCCTTACTCTAGTCCCAACCTACCCAGCAGGAAAAGTCTATGCAGGTTATAAGAATCGCTTTCTTTTTTATAAAGAGAAATATCAAGGCATCAATATTATTAGAATAAGAGCTGTTACTGGCTATAAGCATAGCTTAATCAAGAAATGTTTAAGGTATCTAAATTTTATGGTTATAGGAAGTCTTATTGCTATTTTTACTGGTAAAAAATATGACTATGTTTTTGGATGGAATGGAGGAGCCTTAACTGATATGCTTCCAGCAGTCTTTATAAATAAACTCTACAAAAAGCCGACAATGTTTTGGGTTCAAGATGTTTGGCCTGATAGTGTTTATGCGTATGGTTTTAAAAAAACAAAAATACTTTCAATACCTTTGGATATATTTGTAAAATTTATTTACTACAATTCAACTTCACTTGCTATTTCTAGCAATGGGTTTAAATCTAAACTAGAGCCTTATTCAAATAAAAATATGAATTTTCACTATGCTCCTAACTGGGCAGATGATTTAAATATGGATATGGATGCAGCATCATTAAGTGAAACTTCAAAAGTCCAACTAACATTTGCTGGCAATATTGGGAAAGTTCAAAATTTAGAAAATATAATCAATGCATTTAATCTTCTTTCTGAAGAATATCAAAAAAAATCTCAACTTAATATTATCGGGGATGGGTCTAATTTTGATGATCTAAAGTTATTAGCTAAAAGCAATGAGAATATTATATTTCATGGCAAGAAACCAAGAGCTGATATGGCCAGTTACTATAAAGCTAGTGACTTCTTAATTATTTCTCTTATTGATAAGCCTATTTTCTCTGTAACTGTTCCAGCGAAAACACAAACTTATATAGCTGCAAAAAAACCTATACTGGCAATTATAAAGGGTGATGTAGCTAAAATTGTAAATGACAATGGTCTTGGCGTCTGTTCAGATCCTTCTGATATAGATTTGATTAAAAATGCCTATGAAAGATGTATTGACATGCCTGAACAAGAAAAGTCTAAATTTATTGCTAATAATGCACATTTGCTGGAAACTACTTTTAATAAAAAGAGTATTATTAATAAATTACTGACTCAATTAATAAATTAGGATTTAAATATTTGTGAAATCAATAAATTTTGAAAAGCCAATTGAAATTCAATCAGAAAAAGTACTGCAGGAGATCACTGGTATTTCAGATCTATATCTTAGCTCCAATAGTACTGTTAGTTTAGAAGGAACAATCTCTTTTTCTGGTGGGGTTTATTTTAGAGGAAAATGTAAAATTGCAACTGGCGTTTCAATTGATATAGGATGTGTTTTAAATAATGTTAATATAGGTGAGGATTGCATTCTTAGGCCTTATTCAATCTTGAATGACTGCTTATTTGGAAATAGTAATATTATTGGTCCACATTGCTTTATCAGGGATTATGTTTCAGTTGGTAGTAATTGTGTTGTTGGGAGTTTTGTTGAGCTGGCAAGAAGTAAACTGGGTCATGGGATTAAAATATCGCATCAAGCTTTCATTGGAGACGCTTCTATTAAAGACAATGTTATTATTGGCGCGGGAGTAGTTTTTTGTAATTATGATGGGTCATGTAAACAGAAATCCTCTGTTGGTAAAGGATCAAGTATTGGCTCTGGAACTATGATTGTATCTCCTGTCAAAATAGGATCAGAGGTAATCATAGGTGCAGGAAGTACAGTTACAAAAGATATTAAAGATAAAGAAGTTTTCATACAACATAGACCTAAATAATATGGAAAACTTTTTATTTGTATGTTTATTTTTAACTGCTGCAACGTATTTTTGTGGCAACATCTACATTTTTCTATGGCAAAATGTAATAAAAGATGGGGATTCTATACCTACAGGCTTTGGATTTTTGTTACCGTTTATCCCAATTGTTTTTTATTCATTAAATATTGGAATTTGGAAAGAATCTATTTTAAGTTTCTGGGTTATTTTTATTGCTGGACTAATCTATGCGATCGATGACTTTATAGGATTGCGTCCATCGACAAGAATATCTATTGCCTTTTTCTTTGGTGCAATGTTATTTTGGACAACTTTACCAGCATATGACTTCATAAGTTTAGAGCTATTTCTTTTATTTATTTTATTTGGCTTTATATCAATAGTCCTCACAAATGTAATAAATTTCTATGATGGAGCAGACTTAAATCTGGCATCAGTAGTTTTTTTAACTGGTTTAATCTTAGTAATATTTTCAGACGTAAATTTCTTAATTTTTAAAAATATTGGATGGATACTTATTGCGTTTTCTTTTGGTTTTGGTTTAATTAATAGAGTGCCATTATCATTATATTTAGGTGACTCTGGGTGTTTTGTAATAGCATTGATATTTTTATATTTTCTATCTAATTATATACATGGCATCAATCATCCGCCTGAGGAGCTTATAATTATTCTCGCACTGCCTTGCTTTGACGTATTTTATGTAATGTTAATTAGACTGAAAAATAAGCACAACATGCTTTCCCGAAATTACCTTCATCTATATCAGAGAATTAGAATAAGATTTGGTGGTTTTGTTCACACTTTTCCACAAATCATTAATGTTTTAGGAATTCTAATAATAAGTAATTATATTGATCTAAATATGGATAAAATATGGGAAATTCTTGTTTTATCTATATCTTTTACACCTATTTTCTACATATTATGTAGGTTCTTTTTTGTAGAAAAAAACTATTTTTTTGATGACGGTAAGTCTATTGAAAGATAATTGGTCATGGGATAGCGTTTGTGTGATTGGTATTGGAGGTCATGCAAAAGATAAGCTTTTACCTGCCATAGAGAAGGCTGGACTAAAGATTTCTGGCACTGTATCACGCAATTCCAGTTTTAAAATAAAAGGACTAAGAAGTTTCTCTACCATATCAGAAGCTGTTTCAAATTTACCAGAAAACACTCTTTTTATTATTTCTAGTCCACCAAGTATTCATTATTCCCAAGTCAAAACATTGATAGAGGCAAGAAGAGATGTTTTTGTGGAAAAACCAGCTTTTTTGTCATTAGATGAGTCTGATGAACTTACCAGTTTAGCATTAAAGTATGGGGTTATTCTTGTAGAAATGCTGATGTATTTAGAAAATAAATCTGTTCAACAAATTATCTTTAAAATTAAAGCCGAACTAAATAATATTAAAAATATTAATATTCAGTTTTTACTTCCGTCAATTCCAAAGGGCACATTTAGAACCGGAAAATCAATTGGCAATTCCTTGCTGTCTGATGTGGCCTGTTACCCACTTTCTTTATTAGCGATAGCAGATATAGATTTATCCAATCTTTCATTAGTTTTTGATAATGATAATGACACACATAATGAGTTGTTTTTTATTGAAGGAAAGTCGAAGCAAATTAATATAAAAATTAAGATTGGGTTAAGTAAAGATTATTTAAATATTATTAAGATAAAATATGGTAATGGGCATGAGATATGCTGTGAGCCATTCTTCTATGCAAGGGATGGCTATCGAAAAATAACAAAACTCAATGGGGAAAGAGTTGTTGAAGAGCAGATATATGAAACTAATTCTTATGAACTTATGTTCAAAAGGAAGCGACCGGAATGGCGCTCAGAACAAAAAAGTAGATTTAATACACTGAATTTAGTATCCAGTGCTATAGAAAGATTAGGAAGACAAGCAAAGTTTGATTAGTCATTACTTTTTATAACCCATATATGTTAAAATATTTAAATCAACTTGACCTCCTAAAAAAATGAAATTACCTATAAAATCGACTCTTTTTAATAACATATCACGAGATGAAGACGAGCGTGGAAGCATACTTTCTATAGTTGATTGCAAGGTTGAAAATATCTCAATAATTACATGTAACCCAGGGTCTTTTAGATCAAATCATTATCATTATGAGGATTTTCATTTCATGTATGTTCTTGAAGGAGACTTTGATTATTTTTTTAAGGATCTTGATGGCGGAGATGTTGAATATTTAAAGGTCAAAGCTGGTGAGACCATATTTACACCACCTAATGAAATCCATGCTTGTTATTTTCCAGAAAAAACTAGATTAATTGTATCTAGTAAAAATCCAAGAGACCAAGAGACATATGAAGCTGATACAGTAAGAGTTGACTTTATTAATAAGGAAAATATAGAAGATATGCTTTCAACTCATGGTTAAAATAGAAGGCTACCGACATATAAATAAATGTCGCCTATGCAACTCTTCAAGTTTAAAATCATATTTCGATTTTGGAGATATTCCTTTAGGTAATAACTTGGTCGAAGTTGAGGCTGAGTCTTTGCTTGCGGACAAATATCCACTTTCTGTAAATCGATGTAGTGAATGTGGTCATTTTCAGCTAGGGGTAGCTGTTGATCCGGACAGGCTATATGCAACCAACTATACCTACCTTAGTGGAGTTGGTAAAAGTTTTATTAATCATCTTCATCAATATGCATTGTGGGTCCAAGGAAATTGTAATTTGTCTTCTGATTCATTAGTTGTTGATATTGGCTCTAATGATGGTACCTGCTTAAAACAGTTTAAAAGTTTGGGTTATAGAGTTTGCGGTGTTGACCCTGCTGAAGTTCCTGCTCAAATTGCAAATGAGGCAGGTATACCCACAATAAATTCCTTTTTTGATAAAAAAACAGTTGAAGATGTTATTAAAGAATATGGGTATGCTGATTTTATAACTAGTCATAATGTTTTGGCTCATGTCGACGATTTAAGGTCAGTATTTGGAAATATATATAGCCTACTTAAAATAAATGGTTATTTTTGTTTTGAGATTGGCTACTTTAAAGAGGTTCTGCAAAATAGTTGTTTTGACACCATATATCATGAACACCTTGACTATCACCATGCTAAACCACTTGCACAATTTTTATGTCAGCTCGGTTTTGATTTGATAGATCTAAGCGTTAATGATGTACAAGGCGGTTCATTGCGTCTATTTCTCCAAAAAACTGGGAATGGAAAAATATACCCAAAAGCTAAAGATTTTTTAGCTAACGAATATAAGTCCATTTTATATCAAGAAGATATTATTTCAGATTGGCAAATACAAATTAAAAAAAATATGCTTAAATTTGGTGAGTGTATAAAAAAATATGTTGCGCAGGGTAAAACAGTTGTAGGTTACGGCGTACCAACTAAAGCAACGCTTTTGACTTCAGTAGCAGAGCTTGGTTCATCCGATATTTCTTTTATGATTGAAGATAACAAGTTAAAAATCAATAGATTTATGCCTGGTAGCGGAATACCCATTTTGGATGCAGAACAACTTCATATCAAGAAACCTGAAGTTATTGTTATTTTTGCTTGGAATTTTAGCTCTGATATTATCGAGAAGATCAAAAGTGATATAAATTGGCCAGTTCATATTTTAGTCCCTTTGCCTGAGTTCTTTGAGGAGAGTTGTTAATGGAGTTTCCCAAAAGTCTTGTTGTTATAGCACCTCATCCTGATGATGAGACATTAGGTGCAGGCGGGGCTATAGCTCGTTTAATTGATGCTGGAACAGAAGTATCCGTATTAATTGTTAGTGGTCATTTACCTCCGCTTTATGATGATGATGCATTCAAAATAACTCAAGACGAGGCTGAAAAGGCCTTTAAAGTTCTTGGTGTTAAGAAATTTGATTTCTTAAAAGTCCCTGCAACAATGGTTAATCAGGCTCCTGTTTCAGAACTAAACGGAAGAATCTCTCAATTTGTGAATGCTGCAAAACCTGACTGGGTCTTCATACCATTTCCTGATAGACATATCGATCATCGAATTATTTTCGACGCATCTGTAGTCGCTTGTCGGCCAGTTGGCAACAGGCCCCCAAAAGTTGTCCTTGCTTATGAAACACTTTCTGAAACCCATTGGAATGTTCCAGGGGTAGAACCAGCATTTGTTCCCGAGTTCTTTATTGATATTACTAATCACATTGAAACAAAAACATCAGCACTAAAAGAATATGCTTCACAAATTTCAGAAGCACCTTCAAGGTCAATAGATGCAGTTATGGCACTTGCTAAATTTAGAGGAAGTCAAAATGGTTGCTCTTATGCTGAGGCATTTAAGGTTGTTCGAATAGTAGTTTAGTTAATTAACTCTTATTAGAAATAATTTTATTTGTATCGAATAAAAATTTAGGTAATTAATAAATTAGATTAAAGGCTTTAAACAATTTATGGAATCCCATCAATAAACTAGATCAAAACAAATTAGAACTAAGAACAAGTTTGGGTCATACACCGTTTGAGATGATTGGTGGAATTTTTATAGGCTCATCTCTTGGATTTTTATTAAGTTTTTTTAATTAGCTCAAGTAAATCTCAATTATTCATCAATCCTAATGTAAAAAGGTATTATAATTTCTATTTAAGTAACTTTAATAAATTTGCAGTTATCTATAATAATTTATACTAAAAAATCTCATGAGTTTACGTGATAAAATTTAACAACCTATGTAAAGAAAAGCCTTACTCAATCTTTAAAAAAAAATATGATGAGTCATTAAAAGCTCATCAGCTAAATATTGAAGCTATGTGCATTTCGTCATACTCAAATGAATTAAAAGAAGTTAATGCAAGGTTTGTTAACTTAAAATCAATTGATAAGAAAAATTTTATTTTTTTTTCTAATTATTTATCTCCAAAAGCAAAAGAATTTCATACTCATAGTCAAATCACGGCCTTAATATATTGGAATAGTACAAACACCCAGATAAGACTAAAGGCAAATATAGAAAAAACCAGCACTAAATTTAACGAAACATATTTTTTGAATAGAGATAAAAATAAAAATGCTCTTTCCATCTCTTCAAATCAATCTCTTCGGATTGAATCATATGGGCAAGTAAAAGAAAATTATAATAAATCTCTTATGAAGAATAATTTAGATAAATGTCCAAATTACTGGGGCGGCTTCTCATTCGAGCCCTATTACTTTGAGTTCTGGAAAGGGCATGGGTCAAGATTAAATGAAAGAGATGTATATGAATTAAAAAATGGAAATTGGAATAATTATACTCTTGAGCCATAATAAATATTTGCTAAATCATCTAATTAGTTTAAAATCCCCAAAACATGATGTACATAAGTAATACAAATATATATATTCCCACTAAATAATTTATGTCCATTAATTACTCTGTATAGGTATACCTCATCGCTTCCCCAAAAAAAAATACTACCCCAATAAATGAAAAAATTAGAGCTGACGAAGTTATGCTAATAGGTTCCAATGGTGAGAAACAGGGTTTGGTTAATTTTTCTGTTGCCTTAGAGTCTGCAAGAGTTGCCTCATTAGATTTAGTTCAGGTTTCACCTTCTGATGCAAAACCGGTGGTATGCAAGCTACTAGATTACGGCAAACATATTTTTGACAAGAAAAAGAGCTTATCTTCATCAAGAGTTAAAGTAAAAAGGAATACTACAAAAGAAATTAAATTTAGACCTTCAACAGATGTTGGTGACTATAATATTAAATTAAAAAAGGTGAAAAGCTTTATTCTTGATGGAGATAAGACTAAAATAAGCGTCCGATTTAGAGGCAGAGAAATATTGAATAGTGAGATGGGTCTTAATTTACTTAATAGATTAAGAGTCGAGCTAGAAGATATTGCCCAAGTAGACCAAGAGCCATCCCTTGAAGGTAGGCAATTGCTAATGGTTCTTTCTCCTTTAAAGAAGAAATAAATATAAATTTTATAAGAAGATTATTATGGGATATAAGTTAAAAACACATTCTGGAGCTGCTAAGCGTTTCAAGAAGACTGGATCGTCTGTAAAGAGTAAGAGTGCAAATAGAAATCATATCCTTACTAAGCAGTCTACAAAGAGAAAAAGACATAACAGGGGTCTAAATAAGCTATCAGGTATTGTGCTTAAAATGGCCTCAAAACTAATAAGAAGATAAATTATGCCAAGAACCACAAAATCAGTCACAGCTAAAGCCAAACATAAGAAAGTATTAAATGCTACTAAGGGGCATTATGGTGCTAGAAGTAGGTTATTTAGAACTGCCAAACAATCTAATATAAAATCCTTACAATATGCTTTTAGAGATAGAAAAAACAAGAAAAGAGCTTTTAGAGCGCTCTGGATAGCAAGAATTAATGCTGGAGCTAGAGAGCTTGGTATTCCATACTCCGTTCTTATAAATTCATTAGCTAAAAAAGAAATAGCTTTAGATAGAAAAATTCTTTCTGACATAGCAATTTCTGATAATGCAACTTTTGAGAAGATTGTAAAAACAGCCACTAGCTAGACGCAATACTTTAATGTCAGAACATAAGGACATTTCACCACCTGTATTGATTAAAGGTAGGGGAGCACTTCACCCAATAAACCATATGAAAGACTCTATAATGGAGTTGTTAACTTCTTTTGGATTTGAGGTTGTTGACG
>Ga0233432_10001307_pt1 | contig 24073 bp, 19 predicted proteins | sample SI_122_August201_6_FD_179870 | JGI IMG/M metagenome (GOLD analysis project Ga0233432, IMG submission 179870) | Seawater microbial communities from Saanich Inlet, British Columbia, Canada - SI_122_August2016_10_MG | ecosystem: Environmental > Aquatic > Marine > Inlet | place: Canada: British... | reverse complement strand
GCAGTCCAATCTGGTAGACCAGGACATAATCCTTTATCAGTAACCCAGTTAGGATAACCCATATCCTCTAGAGTTCTTGCTTCGTGATCACCCCAATCAAGTAAACCACCTTTATCTAATGCTGTAGTAAATGACTTACCAAAAGCAGATTCCCATACTTCATGAGAAATAGATACGTCACCAATTCTAATTGACTCGTATACAGCTTGAGAGTCAGCATTTACATAGCTAACATTGTTACCCATACTTTCGAAAATTCCACCTATAACATAAGCCATTACAATTTGGCTTGACCAGTTATGAGTTGGGATTACGATAGGTTTTTTGCTATCTGCTGCGTTAGATATTCCTGAAAAACTTACTACAGAAATTATCAGAGCAGATATTAATGATGTTATTTTTTTCATTTTTTACCCCTCTATATTAATATTAATAATCAAAGTATGTTCTTAATTAAACTTCTAGTCAACAGATTTTGATTATATTATGCTTCATAAAAAAACATATAAAAAGCTAAGTAGATGTTAGGAACTAGCAACGAAATAAAAAATCCAGGGTTAAGAGTTTTACCACCAGGAGTTGAAAGATATTTTGTCAAAGGTGGAGGTTTGTCTGTAATAGAAATTTTTGCAGAAGATAAAATTGATATTATTAATGAAGAAGGAAAACAAATTTGTGAAATAATTGTTTTTGATACTAATGGTAAACCCGATCTATCAATCTTAAATTTGAAACAAAATGCAAATGCAGATTTCTCTAAAAAAGTAATTGCAAATGATGAAAAAATTACAAAAATTTTTAAGAAAAGAAATCTAGATCTCAACAAAGCTAAATCATCAATTATATTCGATGAAGATTGTCTGATGGGAGAAAAAATAACAGTTACATCTAAAGATAAATGTTTTGTTTTAATAGCAGCACCTGGTGACCCATTAAATGTTCATGAGCAAAATCCACCAACTGATTTAACAATTTTTGTAAATAGAGCAAAATTTTCAGAAACTGATGAACAATTTATTTTACCAGAACCTTTAAGTGATCCAATAGTTGAGCAACTTGTTAAAAGAAGAACTGCAGAAACTTATGAAGTAAAAGCAGGAGAATATATTCAAATTATAGACACTGGTGGAAGACAGTGCTCTGATTTTTTAGCTTTTGATACCCATAAATTAAATGACGGGATTGAAAGTATAATTGACGATAAAGCCACAAGAACTTTTATGGGTAGTGCTTATCCAGGTCCAGGATTGTTTTCAAAATTTTATGATGGGGATCATGAAGCAATGGTTGAGGTAGTAAGAGACACAGTTGGAAGACATGACACTTTTAATTTAGCCTGTACTTCTAAATACTATGAAGACTTAGGCTACATGGGGCATATCAATTGCACGGATAATTTTAACAAAGGTTTAGAAAAATACGATATTAGTGCTCGAAAAAGTTGGTCAGCTATAAATCTTTTTTTTAATACAGCTATTGATGCTAATAATGTTGCAACATTTGATGAGCCATGGTCAAGACCTGGAGATTATGTTCTATTTAGAGCGTTAAAAGATTTAACGTGTGTTTCATCTGCTTGTCCTTGTGATGTTGATGCTGCTAATGGGTGGAACCCTACAGATATATTTGTTAGAACTTACGGAAAGAATAATAAGTATTCAAAAGCAATTGCATTTAGAATGAAAACAGACTCAGAACCAAAATTAACTCAAGAAACAGGTTTTCATAAAAAAACAGCTGAACTAACTAGAAATTTTGTTGAATACAAAGGTTTTTGGTTAGCAAATAATTTTACTAATTCAGGAACAATAAAAGAATATAACGCCTGTCGAGAAAGTGCGATAGCAACAGATCTTTCTCCACTTAGAAAATTTGAAATCTTAGGTCCTGATGCAGAAAATTTAATGCAATACACTTTAACAAGAAATGTTAAAAAATTATCAGTAGGTCAAGTTGTCTACACTGCGATGTGTTATGAAAATGGATGTATGTTGGATGATGGTACGTTATTCAAATTTGGACAAGATAATTTTAGATGGATTGGTGGAGATGAATACAGTGGTGAGTGGTTAAAAGAACAAGCTAAAAAGAAAAATTATAAAGTTTGGATAAAATCTGCAACAGATCATATTCATAATATTGCTGTTCAAGGCCCAAACAGTAGAAAGATTTTAGAAAAATTTGTTTGGACTGCTCCTATCCAGCCATCAATAACTGAACTTGAATGGTTTAGATTTAATATTGCAAGAATAGATCATGAAACAGGAACACCAATTGTAATTTCTAGAACAGGTTATACAGGAGAACTTGGTTATGAAATATGGTGTCACCCAAAAGATGCTGGAGAAGTTTGGGATAAAGTTTGGGAAGCTGGAAAAGAATTTGACATAACACCTTTAGGTTTAGAGGCTTTGGACATGGTTAGAATAGAAGCTGGTTTAATTTTTTATGGTTATGAATTTGATGATCAAACAGATCCTTTTGAAGCTGGAATTGGTTTTACCGTTCCACTTAAAACTAAAGAAGATGATTTTATCGGCAAAGACGAATTAATTAAGAGAAAAGCAAATCCACAAAAAAAATTAGTAGGATTAGAATTAGTCGGTCACGAACCTGCTGCACATGGAGACTGTGTTCATGTGGGCCGTGCACAAATTGGTGTAATAACTAGTGCTATGCTTTCTCCAAAACTAGGAAAGAATATTGCTCTTTGCAGAATAGATGTAAAATATTCTGAAATTGGAACTGAAGTTGAAATTGGAAAACTAGACGGACATCAAAAAAGAATTGGGGCTAAGGTTATTGCTTTTCCATTCTACGATCCGACAAAATCTAGAGTAAGAGCTTAAGTTTAATGCCTAAGGATAAAAAAACTCTTTTAAATTTCTGGGAAGATCAAATGAAGCAGTCTCACACTTCTAGTAATTATTTTTTTAGAAAGTCACCTTCCCATTATCACATGATGCTATTAGTGATGTCAGCTTATAAAGAAAATAAAAAATTATCTGTAGAGAAACTTAAAACTAAGCTATTTAAAACTTCTAGACCAAAATCTGCATTAATCATTACTGAAGCTTGTGAGAAAGGATTCTTTCGTCTTGAAAAAACTTCAACTGACCAGAGAATTAAAAATATAATGCCCAGCGAGTCCTTCATTAACGAGTTTAATGATTATTTAGTTACACTTAAAAACATAAGCTATTAGCCATTAATTTATCAAAATTTCAAAGTATATATTTTTTATATATAAATTTTAGTTCTATAAATAATTATATTAATTAGTATTACCAAAAAATAATGTTTTGTTATGTCAACATTACCTTCAAAAGCAAAAGTAGTTATTATTGGTGGTGGTATTCATGGTTTGAGTACTGCTTGGAAACTTTCAGAAACATATAAAAATCCTGGGGATATTGTAGTTCTTGAAAAAAAAGATATTGCAGCAGGAGCAAGTGGTATTGCTTGCGGAGTAGTTAGAAATAATTATTTCCAACCAGCAATGAGAGAATTAATGGCTCACTCTGTTTCTGTTTGGGAAAGTGATCCAAAAGCATTTAAATATAATGCAGTAGGTTATTTGCAAATTTCTCCAGAAGTTATGCATGAAGATGTTGCAACAATTTACGAGCAACAAAAAGCTATCGGTTACGATTCAGAATTTATAGAAGGTGAAAAAGATTGCACAAACTACATGAAGGGTATGTTTGATGATTGGCAAGCTCAAGGTATTACTTCTGTTCTTCATGAAAAAAAAGGCGGCTACGCTTTTAATAAAGATTCAATTAAGGCACTTGAAAACAAATCTACTTCAAACGGTGTTCAAGTAATGAAAGGTGTTACAGTTACAGGTTTCAAAAGAGGGAGTAATAGTAAAGCAGTTACTGGAGTTGAAACTGATAAAGGAACTATTGAGTGTGAACAAGTAGTAGTTGGTGCTGGGCCTTGGGCTAGAGACTTTTGGAATATGCTAGAACTTCCAAAAACTGCAAACATCAAAGGTAAAGATGGTAAAATGCACGAAACTGACATGTGGACGTATTGGATGCTTCAAGAAGGTGTAATTGGTGTTGATGCAGACTTTTTAAAGATGAATAACGGACAACAGCCTCCTGTAATTCATGTAGATTCTACTGCACCATTATATTCAGATAAAACAAAAAAATTAATCACAGATAAAATTTGGGGAATATATTACAAACCAGATATTGAAGGTTTAGGAGTGCAAGGTGGAACCTCTCCTTACATAGTTGATAAACATTTTGATAAAGTTAATGTTGATCCATACGGTTTAGACTCTCCTGAATTTCAAACAACTGAAGCCTTTAATGATATGTGGTGTTCTGCTTTAGCTCATTGTCAAAAAAGATTTGAAGGCAAATCTGATCTTTATAGAAAAGGACCTTCTGGTGGTCTTGGATGTATGACGCCAGATTCATTTCCAATCTTTGATAGATTTTTAGAAAACGTTTACATGATTGCTGATGCAAATCATGGTTACAAAATGATTGGTGTTGGTGAACTTGTTGCAAAAGAAATTCTTGGTACTGAGAGTGATTTATTGAAACCGTTTAGATTCAACCGTTACGAGAAAGGTGAACTTCACCCCACATCGAACAGTCCGTTTCCTTGGAGTTAAACTTCAAGCCTAGACACTAATAAAAATTTCAGCTACCTTTGAATAAATTATAATTCATTAAGGGGTGAAATAAATGACTGATCTAGACAAACACGTTAACCAACCCGGCAGAGCCAAACTAGTAAAACAAGTTAGAGCTAAAATTGATGAGCTTGGTATCGAATATATTTTTTTTCAATTCATATCTGTTACAGGTAGAGTTGTTGGAAAAGGAATTCCAACAGATCATTGGGAAAGAACATGTGAAAAAGGTTTTCAATTAGTTTACGGTGCAACAGCAAACTTATTTACTGATCGTCATGGCAATTATATTGGCTATGGACCTGAAGCTAAGGAATTAGTTGGTATCCCTGATCCTGAAACATTTTGTCAACTTCCTTGGGATAAAAAAGTAGCAAGAGTATTCGTTACTTGTTTCAGAAATAGAGAAGAAAGAGAAAATCCAGGTGCTCATTTAACCTCGGATTGCAGAGGAAACCTTAGAATTCACGCTCAAGAATTTAAGAAAAAGCATGGTTATCAATTAAGAGTTGGGACTGAGCCAGAAATGATGTGGCTTACAAAAAATGAAGATGGTACTCCAACTGGAAAAGGTTATTCAAAACCGTATTGCTATCACATTGACCAATTTGAGTCTTTAAGACCAGTTTTTATGCAAGTTATGAAGTATGCAAGAGCTATGGGTCTTGATATGATTCAAGGAGATCATGAAGATGCACCAGGACAATTAGAATTGAACTGGATGTATGATGATGTGTTAAGAAATGCAGACAGGCTTTCAACTTACAGACAAATTTGTGCTCAAGTTGCAAGAGAGTTTAATTTAATCGCCTGCTTTATGACAAAACCATTCATGGGAGTGTCTGCAAGTGGTTGTCATACAAACATGTCATTATGGACAGGTGGAAAAGATAAAGTAAATAAATTAAGTCATAAATCTATTCCAGCAATGGATGAAGTATTTACTTACGTTGAGGGTGGAACAAATACATTTATGCCAGATACAAAAGACGTGCAGCTGCCAGGTAAAGTTGGCTTAAAAGCTATTGGTGGTGTTATGAAACACCTTGGTGCTTTAACTGCAATTGGATCTTCAACAGTAAACTCTTATAGAAGATTGTGGGACACAGGTTTTTGGGCACCAGTTTATGCAGACTGGGGATATCAAAATAGAACTTGTGGATTAAGAGTGTCAGCTCCTGGAAGATTTGAATATCGTTCAGTTGACTCGATGCACAACCCTTATTTAATGGGCTCTGGATTATTAAAATGTTTTGAGGACGGAATATCAAATAATATTGATCCAGGAAAACCTGAATCGCGAAGTATGTATGAGGCTCAAGCAGCTGGAAAAGAAGTTAAAAAATTACCTTTAAGTCTTGGTGAAGCATTAGATCGCCTATCTGAAGATGAGGTTATCAAATCAGCTATGCCAGATGAGATGTATAAAGTATTTCATTGGTATAAAAATGATGAATGGGAAAGATTTTTAGGTGCAACAACTCAATGGGATCTGGACACTTATCTTGATTGTCTACCGTAGGTCTTAAAATTAAATAAAAGGGGTAAATATATGTGTGGGATAGCTGGATTAATACATAGAGGCAAATCTTCAAATGTAGGGAGTGAACTACAGGGTATGCTTCAAGCATTAAAACATAGAGGTGAAGATTCAACAGGATATGCTTTGTATGGAGACACAGATGGTAAAAATTTTATCATGCGTTTCAAAGTAGGAGAAAATGTTGGAGAAGGAAGTTCATCTATTATGGAAGATGTTTCTGTTTATGATGAAAGAAAAAAAATAGTAGATCAATATCTATCTGAGTTAGGAGCTAAAGTACTTAAAGAAGAAAGAACGCTTCCCTACTCATTAAGATATGAAATTTCTTACGATAAAAAAGATCTATTAGATTTTTCTCAAAAAATTGAAAGTATTCCAGGTGTTGAAATCCTTTCAATGGGTAAATCGTTGGAAGTAATTAAAGATCTTGGTAATGCAAAAGCAGTATGTGACCGATATTCTTTAGATAAGCTTGTTGGTACACACGCTATTGGTCATGCTAGAATGGCAACAGAGTCTGGAGTTGATATTAAGTCAGCTCACCCTTTTTGGGGATACCCTTTTAGTGATGTTTCAGTAGTTCATAACGGACAACTTACAAACTATTGGAACAATAGAAGACAATTAGAAAATAAAGGCATGAGATTTATGTCTGAATGTGATTCTGAGTTAATCGCAGTATATATTGCTCAAAAAATGAGAGAAGGAGCAAGTCTTGAAGAAGGAATGAAAGATTCTTTAACAGGACTTGATGGAGTATTTACTTATTTTGTTGCAACAAAAGACTCGTTAGGAATGGCAAAAGATACAATGGCTGCGAAACCATTGGTTCTTTATGAGTCAGATGATTTAGTTGCAATGGGTTCAGAAGAAATAGCGATCAGATCAGTTCTTCCACAAGAAATTGATACATATGATCCATTTGATGGGGAGGTAAAAGTATGGCAAATATAAAAAATACAGAAACAAAAACAAAAGCCCAGTCAATGGGTATGCACACTGAGGTTTTAACAGGAAGAACTCAACAAAAGTTTTTCAATCCAGATGAGGCAGAAAATTTTTATTACTTTGGAACTTATGATGTTGATTTTAACAAAAGAACAGATCTTGATGTTAAAGAAATGTCGGCTCCTGAAGCAAATAAAGAAATTGATAAATTGATGAGCCAAGGGTATGGAACAATTGTTATTAAAAACCCTCAAGGAAAGCACAGTCTAGGTGTTGGTATTTTAAATAAATTAAACTTAATTTTTGAAGGAAGTTTAGGTTATTTTGGTATGGGTTCATGTGATGGTCCAACTGTTAGAATTAACGGTAGAGTTGGTTGGTCTTGTGCTGAAAATTTAATGGCTGGTAAAGTTGTTATTGAAAAAAATGCAGGATCTTGTTTTGGAGCTGCTATTAGAGGTGGAGATTTAATTTGTAAAGGTAGTGTTGGTGCTAGAACTGGAATTGACATGAAAGGTGGAACTATCATTATTGGTGGGGATGCTGGTGCATTTACTGGTTTTATGATGCAAAGAGGAAGAATAATTATTCTAGGAGATGTTGGAATAAATTTAGGTGACTCTATGTATGATGGGACAATTTTCATAGGTGGCAGTATTGGCTCTTATGGTAGTGATGCTGTTGATGCAGAATTAACTAAAAGCGACCAAGATTGGCTTACAAGAAAATTAAAAGTTGCAGAAATTGGTGAAAATTTTGACGTTAGTAAAATGAAAAAAATTGTAGCTGGTAAAAAACTTTGGAATTACGATAATTTAGAACCTACAGAAAAGAAAGGAGCAATTTAATGCCTAAGAAAAAAACTAAAAAGAAAAATGGTAATGGAAGTGTTGGTGGAAAAGCTGATGTCCATGCACATGAAGAAGGAAAAAGAAATAAAAGTTTATTAGGTCATAATGCTATTTTTACTCCTGAGGTAATAGACGATATTCACATAAAAGCTCAGCTAGGAAGATACAGAATGCGTGGAATGGCATTAATGAAAAAAATTCCAACATTTGATGATCTAGTTTTCTTACCTGGAACACTTACTAGATTTGTAATCGAAGGTTACAGAGAAAAATGTGAAACTAAAACTGTAATTGGTCCAAGATGCGAAAACCCTATTGAACTTGATATCCCTGTTTACATAACTGGTATGAGTTTTGGAGCACTTTCATATGAAGCAAAAACTGCTTTAGCAAGAGGAGCTACTATGGCTGGTAGTGCTACTTGTTCTGGAGAAGGTGGAATGATACCTGATGAAAGAAGATATTCTGAAAAATGGTATTACCAATGTATTCAATCAAGATATGGGTTTAACCCTCATCATGCTCAACTAGCAGATGGAATTGAAGTTTTCATCGGCCAAGGACAAAAAGTTGGAATGGGTGGACACTTAATGGGTCAAAAAGTAACTGATCAAGTAGCTGAAATGAGATCATTACCATCAGGTATTGACCAAAGATCACCTGCTCGTCACCCCGATTGGTTAGGTCCTGATGACTTGGCTTTAAAAGTTGAAGAGCTGAGACAATTAACAAAAAATAAAGTTCCAATTCAATTAAAACTGGGTGCATCAAAAGTTTATGACGATGTTCGTATGGCCGCTAAATGCGATCCAGACTCTATCTATTTAGATGGAATGGAAGGATCAACTGGAGCTGGCCCTCACATTGCTGCTGCAAACACTGGTATTCCAGGAATTGCTGCAATAAGAGAAGCAAGAAGAGCAATTGATGATGTTGGTAAAACAGGAAAAGTTACTTTAATTTATGCTGGTGGTGTAAGAGATGGTGCTGATATGGCGAAAGCTTTAGCATTAGGTGCTGATGCAATTGCAATTGGTACTGGATCTATGATTGCTTTGAACTGTAATAAAGATATCCCTGAAGCTAATTTTGAAAAAGAAATGGGTGTAAAAGCTGGTGAGTGTTACCACTGCCATACTGGTCGTTGTCCGGTTGGTGTTGCCACTCAAGATCCAAAACTAAGAGCAAGATTAAATCCTGATGATGCCGCACTAAGAGTTTATAATTATCTTCATGCAATGACTTTAGAAGCTCAACTTTTAGCAAGAGCATGTGGTAAAACTAATATCCACTCTTTAGAACCTGAGGATTTAGCTGCATTAACTACTGAGGCATCTGCTTTAGCGAAAGTTCCATTAGCAGGAACTAACTATACAGTTGGTGTTGACAACTATCACAAAATATAAGGGTAAAAATGGCTAAGAAAAAAACAAAAAAAACAAAAGTAAAAAGTAAAGTTAAAAAAGACAAAAAACTAAAGCTTGGCACTTTTAAAGAAACAGCAAGAGAAAAACTAATTGGTCAACATATTGGTTATAGATATGATGTAAATTTACTTCCAGACTATAAAAGAATTACACCATTTTTAAAAAAATATGTGGAAGCTATGGGTTGGGATGATCTTAACTGGTTAGAAGATGTTCATATGGGTTATGAAGAAGATAGACCAGCAGTGTTTTGTAGAAATGCAAATGGATGGGTTACAATTCCAAAATCTATTAAGTTACCCAATAACCAACAAGATAGAGACATGATTGCAAGAGAGCTTTTAGTTAAGTTTCAAATGTCTCCCAAGCACCCTCTTGTTGATTTAAAAAAAGCTTACCTAAAATTTTAATCACACAATCTAAAGTTGATATTTAATTAAAAACCTAGTGTTCTCACTAGGTTTTTAATCATTGTTTCGTTTGTCACACCTCATAAAATTTTATAGGGTTTCATAAACTAATATGGGAGAGAGATTATGACTGATCAGTTAGGTGCTCTTACAACCATATTTACAGAATTTTACTACTGGGTAACAGTGGTACTGATGTTTTTAATTCACGTCGGTTTCTGTATGTATGAAGTTGGAGCTTCTCGATACAAACATCACCAACATACTCTTATGAAAAATACAATGCTGATACCACTGGTAACAGTAACTTGGTTTTTCTTTGGTTGGTGGATTTACTGGGCATTTCCAACAGGACCTGGAATTGCACCTTCAATAATGAATGAAAGTACAGCGTTGATTACTGACGATAGTACTTTTAGTGCTAAATGGTATTTAGCAAACTCAGAGTTTATGGCGGTCAATTTAGGTGACCACATAAGCGGTGTTTTCTGGGCTGCATTTTTACTATTTTCATGGACAGCTGCTTCAATTGTTTCTGGAGCAATCATTGAAAGAATTACAACTTTTGCATTTGGAATTTTAGCAATTGCAATTGGTTCGTGCTTCTGGGTGATTGATGCTGCTTGGGGATGGCACTTTGATGGATGGATGCTTAAAATTTTAGGATACCACGATGCTTATGCATCAGGAGTAATTCACGCAATCGCGGGTGGATTTGCTTTAGGTGTTCTAGTTGTTTTAGGGCCAAGAATTGGAAAATTCTCATCAAGTGGTGAGCCAAGAAATATAGGACCAAGAAATCCTTGGCTAGTTACAGTTGGATTATTCTTAATCTATACTGGTTTCTGGGGATTTTATGCGGCATGTAATATACCGATATTTGATCTTGGACCTGAATATGGAATGGAAGGTGTCACTTACTGGACAGCTACAAACATATATGTAACCCCTACCACACTGAGTGGTATAACCTTTAACTTCCTGATGTCATTGTCAGGTGGATTATTGGCTGGATATGTGGTCGCCAAAGGTGATCCTTTCTGGACTTACTCAAGTGGACTAGCAGGTGTCATCTGTGCTTCAGCTGGAAATGACTTATATCATCCAATTCAAGCAATGATCATTGGCATGATCGGTGTTGTGATTGCATACAAACTACATTACTGGGTTGAACGTAAGTTCAAAATTGATGATGCAGTTGGTGCAGTAGCAGTACATGGTTATGCTGGTTTTGTTGGTCTCGTGATTTGTGGATTTGTTTTAAATGGCTATCCTTCATCTGGATACAGTGTAGGAGCTATGTGGGACGGATCAACATATGCAACGATCAATCCATTGGGGCAATTCCTAGGAGCAATTATAATGTTCGGAGTTCTTGGAATGCTACCAGGCTATATCATAGCTAAAGTACTAAGCGGCATGGGTAAATTAAGAATCCCACGTGAAGTAGAAATAGCTGGATTAGACTTTGAAATGATGGAAGAAGCTAAAAAAGATGAAAAAGCTGTTTCATCTGCAACCAGGTAAAGGAGAAAAATATGGCTACAGTTACAAACTGGATAGATCATTTAAGTGCTAAGGAGGTTGTCGGAGCAGTTTATCCGGGAGCTGGATCCACTGAAACTTTACTGGTTATTCTTGGTATAGTTATATGGATCGGTTGGCATGTCATTACTAACAAATCTGAAAGTGAGGAGCTTTCTAGATTAGCTAAGAAAAGACATGGTGCTAATGATCACAAAAATAATATTACCGACTGGTAATATAAAATAAAAATTTGGGCGCTACTTAATTGTGGCGCCCTTTTTTTTAAATCAAAAAATATGACAGACGAAAATAAAGAAGAACTAAGACCAACCAAAATGAGGGGAGTTGTTTTCCCTAAAGCAAAATATGGAGTGATAGCGGCTATTATCATCATTGTGGTGGTTAATCTTATCTACTATAAAGATGCCCTATTATCTTTAATAAACTAAACCAAAAAATTTTATGTGTGGAATTGTTGGAATTTATTTAAAAACAAAAAAGTATGAAAAGCATTTAGGTAAATTTTTATCTGGAATGTTAGATGGTATGGCAACTAGAGGACCTGATAGTGCTGGATTTGCGATTTATACGAAAGAAAATAAAAATATTTTTAAATATTCTATTTGTCTTAATGAGCTTAAAGAAAAAGATTTTAAAAAGAAAATATCAAAATTTATAAAAAAGTTTAAACTAATTAATTATGCTGATCATGTAATTTTAGAAACTAAAGAAAAACCCTCTAAAATCTTAAATTTATTAAAAAAAGAGATATCAGAAGTCTCATTAGTTGGTTATGGAAAAAGTATTAATATTTTTAAACAAACCGGTAATCCAAAAGATGTTGTTAAAAAATTTAAACTATCTTCTTTTTCAGGAACGCATGGAATTGGTCATACAAGAATGGCAACAGAAAGTGCAATAACAACGCAAGGTTCTCACCCCTACTCTACATCAGAAGATGAATGTTTGGTTCACAATGGATCACTTTCAAATCACAACAATGTAAGAAGGTCACTGATTAAAGATGGGCAAAACTTTAATTCTGAAAATGATACTGAGGTTGCAGCTGGATATATTTCAAATCAAATATCAAAAGGTAAGGATTTAGAAAAAACACTAAAGAATAGTTTAAAAGACTTAGATGGTTTTTATACTTTTATTGCAGGTACAAAAGATGGGTTTGCATTATTAAGAGATGAAATTGCTTGTAAGCCAGCAGTTGTAGCTGAGACAAAAGATTATGTGGCAGTTGCATCTGAATTTCAAGCTATGGCACATCTTCCAAATGTAAATTCAGCAAAAATTTTTGAACCAAAACCTGGTGTAGTATATCACTGGTAAATTATGAACTTTGATTTAAATAAAAAAACTTTAAGAGAAGTAAATCAACATCTTCAAAATGTTGATCGAAAAAAAAATACAAGACAATTTGAAATTTTAAATCCTCAAGGACAACACGCAATATGCGCAGGTTTAAAAGATGATATTGATGTTACCATCAAAGGTCATACAGGATATTACTGTGCTGGCATGAATCAAAAAGCAACTGTGACTGTTCATGGAAATGTTGGAACGGGTGTTGCAGAAAATATGATGTCAGGAAAAATTATAGTTAAAGGTAATGCTTCACAATCTGCTGGAGCAACGGGTCATGGTGGAGCTTTAATTATTGAAGGAGATGCAAGTTCTAGATGTGGGATATCAATGAAAGGAATTGACATTATAGTTAAAGGTTCTGTTGGTCATATGTCGGCTTTTATGGCTCAAAAAGGTAACCTAGTTATAATGGGTGATGCAGATGCAGATCTTGGAGATTCAATTTATGAAGCTAAGATATTTGTAAAAGGTAAAGTTAAAAGCTTAGGTGCGGATTGTGTAGAAAAGAAAATGGATAAAAAGAATATAGATGAATTAACAAAACTATTTAAAAATTTAGGTATTAAAGAAGATGCTAAAAAATTTAAAAGATATGGTTCTTCTAGAAATTTATATAATTTTAAAATTGATAATGTGGGTGCATATTAAATGAAAAAAGATCTTAAAGAATTTAAAACATTTCCAAGCTCAACAATTAAAGAAATTCAAAGAGCAGCAAATGAAGGGATTTATCAGATAAGAGGATTGGGTGCTAAACGAAAAGTTCCTGATTTTGATGATCTGGTTTTTTTAGGAGCATCGATGTCTAGATATCCATTAGAAGGTTATAGAGAAACATGTAACACTTCAGTTATTTTAGGAGATCGATTTGCAAAAAAACCTATTAAACTTGATATCCCAATTACAATTGCTGGGATGAGTTTTGGAGCACTTGGCGCTAATGCAAAAGAAGCGCTTGGTAGAGGAGCATCTGCAATGGGGACTTCAACAACTACTGGTGATGGTGGAATGACCCAAGAAGAAAGAGGTTCATCTAAATACTTAGTATATCAATTGTTACCTTCTAGATATGGGATGAATCCTGATGATTTAAGAAAAGCAGATGCTATTGAAGTCGTTGTTGGACAAGGTGCAAAACCGGGTGGTGGTGGAATGTTGCTTGGTCAAAAAATTAATAAAAGAGTTGCAGGAATGAGAACTTTGCCAGAAGGAATAGATCAAAGAAGTGCGTGTCGACACCCTGATTGGACTGGACCTGATGATTTAGAAATTAAAATACAAGAACTTAGAGAAATTACTAATTGGGAAAAACCAATTTATATAAAAGTAGGAGCAGCAAGACCTTACTATGATACAACATTAGCTGTTAAAGCTGGGGCAGATGTAGTTGTACTTGATGGAATGCAAGGTGGAACAGCTGCTACTCAGGATGTTTTTATTGAACACGTTGGAATACCAACCTTAGGTGCATTAAGAGAAGCAGTGGATGCTCTTAAAGAATTAAATATGCATAGAAAAGTTCAGCTTATTGTTTCAGGAGGAATTAGAACTGGAGCAGATGTTGCAAAAGCAATGGCAATGGGAGCAGATGCAGTATCAATTGGTTCTGCTGCGATGATGGCTTTAAACTGTAATGCAGATTTGTATGTTGAAGATTATAAAAAACTTGGAACAGAACCTGGATATTGTCATCACTGTCACACGGGAAGATGTCCTGTTGGAGTTGCAACTCAAGATCCAAAACTTGAAAAAAGATTAAATCCAATTGAAGCTGGAAAAAGAATTAAAAATTATTTAACAACTTTAACTCTAGAGTTGCAAACTTTAGCAAGAGCTAATGGAAAGTCAGATGTTAGAAATTTAGAGCCAGAAGATTTAGCTGCTTTAACTGTAGAAGCTGCCGCGATGGCAAGAGTACCTTTAGCTGGTACAGACTGGATACCTGGAAAAAAATAATTGATTAACACTTTTTAAACAAGTAGGATTAATTATGCCAAAAAATCTTTCTCAAATTGCTAAACAAAAAAAAATAAAATATTTTTTAATAAGTTTTTTAGATTTATTTGGAGTTTTAAGATCTAAACTAGTTCCAGCTCAAGCTATAGCTGAGATGCAAAAAAATGGTGCGGGATTTGCGGGATTTGCTACTTGGTTGGATATGACACCTGCAGATAGTGACATGTTTGGAGTACCTGATCCTGACAGTTTAATTCAATTACCATGGAATAAAGAAATTGGTTGGTTAGCATCAGATTTATATATGGATGGAATACCTGTAAAAGCTTCACCTAGAGTAATGCTTAAAGAGCAAATTAAAAAAATGTCTCAAAAAAAATTACAAATGAAGTCTGGAGTTGAATGTGAATATTTTTTAATTACAGAAGATGGTTCATCAATTGCAGATCCAAGAGACACCCAATCGAAACCTTGTTATGACCAATCAGCTTTAATGAGAAGGTATGACTTGATTAAAGAGATATGTGACTGCATGATTACGATGGGATGGAAGCCTTATCAAAATGATCATGAAGACGCTAACGGTCAGTTTGAGATGAATTGGGATTATACAGACTCATTAATTACAGCAGATAGACACGTATTCTTTAAGTATATGGTTAAAAGTTTAGCTGAAAAACATGGTTTAAGAGCAACCTTTATGCCAAAACCTTTCCATAATTTAACTGGAAACGGTTGTCATGCACACGTTTCAGTGTGGAATGGTAAAGATAATAAATTTTTAGACAAGAAAGATACCTTAGGCTTAAGTAAATTAGCTTACAATTTCTTAGGAGGTGTAATGAATAACACTCAAGCATTGTCTGCATTTTTTAACCCAACGATTAACAGCTATCGAAGAATTAATGCTCCACCAACAAAATCTGGAGCAACATGGTCACCAAGTAGTATTTCATATACAGGTAACAACAGAACACACATGATTAGAATTCCAGATCAAGGAAGATTTGAATTGAGACTAATGGATGGATCTGCAAACCCTTATTTACTTCAAGCAGGAATAATTGCTGCGGGTCTTGAGGGGATTAATAAAAAATTAAACCCTGGAAAACCATTACATTGTAATATGTACAAAGATTATAAAAAATACCCCAAGCTAAAAAAACTACCTAATGATATTAATCAAGCTATTTCCATGCTTCAAAAAAGCAAATCGCTTGCTGATGCTTTTGGGAAAGATGTGATTGACAGTTATATAAAACTTAAAAATTCTGAAATAAAAGATTTTAAAAGCAAATCTTCATTTAATAAGAAAAAACCAGTCACTAAGTGGGAAAAAGATAATACTTTAGACTGTTAGATTATGGCAATTTTATCTAATGGTCATCAGTGGAAATTTTCTGAATTTTTAGACAATAAAAGATATTCATTTGATAAAAAACAAATTCTAAGTTCATTGTCTGAAAAAGAAATTGATGATGCTTATTTAAGTATATCAAAGTGGGATGGATACGTCCCTACTCCTTTAATTTCATTAAATAAATTATCAAAAGAATTAGATTTAAATAAAATTTATTACAAAGATGAAAGTAAAAGATTTGATCTAAAATCATTTAAAGCTTTAGGTGGAGCTTACGCAGTTGAAAAAGTTACACAAGGCAACAAAGATATAGTAGTTGCAACTGCAACTGCTGGTAATCATGGAAGATCTGTTGCATGGGGTGCTAGAAGGTTAGGCCTTAAATGTAAAATTTTTATTAGTGAATTTGTAAGTGATGCTAGAGGTCAAGCGATGGCAGACCTTGGTGCCGATGTAATTAAAGTAAAAGGAAACTACGAAAAATCATTAATCGAATGCATTAAACAATCGACAGAAAATAATTGGCAAATAGTTCAAGATGTTGCTTGGAAAGATTATATGAAAGTACCTACCTATACGATGGCAGGTTATACAGTCATGATGAGAGAAATTATTGACCAAATTAATAATGAAAAAATTTCTCATATAATTTTACAAGCAGGTGTTGGTGGAATGGCTGGAGCCATGGTTGCGGGTATTGCAAGATATTTAGACAATGTACCAGTAACACTTGTCGTTGAACCAGATAGTGCAGCATGTGTTTTAGAAAGTATTAAAACTGGAAAAATAGAAAAAATTGATATCAAAAGAGAGAGTTTAATGGGTGGGATGTCTTGCGGTGAAGTATCATTGGTCCCATGGGAAATTCTAAAAAATTCAGTTAAACATTGCATTAGTTTACCCGATGATGATATTGCAAAAACTATGAAATTACTTGGAAACTCAAGTTTTAGTGATGAGCCTATTATAGCTGGAGAAAATTCTGCGCCAGGAGTAATTAGCTTAATTACTTGTTGTGAAGATGAAAATATTAAACAAAATTTAAAATTAGATCAAAGTTCAAATGTTTTAGTAATTGGCTGTGAAGGTGATACAGATCAAGAAATGTACCAGAAATTAGTTAATCAAAATTAATTACATGTCAAATACAGGGATTTTTTGGATTAGAGACGATTTTAGAATAGAAAATAATCCTGCATTATCATTTGCAACTCAAAACCATGACAGCGTAATTGCTTTATTTATCTATAATAATAAAAATTTTGATAATCAGACTGAAGCTCAAAAATGGTGGGTTTCAAAGTCATTAGAAGTTTTTAAAACAGACTTATCTAAATATAATATTAATCTTCAAATTGTAAAAGGAGATGAGTTAGAAATTTTTTCAAAAATTAAAAAGAAAGACAGTCTATCCGTATATTGGAATAAAGTTTACGAACCAGATGTAATTGCTAAAGGGAAGAAAATTAGAGATATTTTTTTAAAAAATGAAATTGATTTTAAATACTTTAAAGGAAATATTTTAAATGAATTTCAAGAAGTAACTAAAAATGATGGAACACCTTTTAAAGTTTTTACTCCCTTTTGGAGAACTGCTGAACAAAAATATTTAAGTCTACCTCCTACTAAAAACTATATAGTTAAAAAAAAGACTAAAGAAAAAACTTTTTTCAAAGGCTGTATTGAAGCTAAAAATATTTTGCCAAAAAAAGATTGGTATAAAAAATTTGATAAATACTGGAAAATATCTGAGAACGATTCAAAAAAAATTCTTAATGAATTAATAGAAAATAAGATAAAAGATTATGGAACAACCAGAGATATTCCATCTGTTGAGGGAACATCAAAGCTTTCACCGTATATAAAACATGGCCAAATTCATGTGTCGAGTATTTGGAAAAAGTGTAATGATATAAAATCTAAAGGAATTGGTTACAGAAAATATATTAATGAACTTGGGTGGAGAGAATTTTCACATAGTTTGATTAATTATTTTCCTGAATTTTTAAAAGGAAATTATAGAAAAGATTTTGATAAATTTCCTTGGGTAAAGAATGAAAAATATCTTAAAGCATGGAAAACAGGAATGACTGGTTATCCCATAGTTGATGCCGGAATGAGAGAGTTATATGAAACTGGATGGATGCACAATAGAGTTCGAATGGTAGTCGGATCTTTTTTGGTTAAACATTTAAGAATTAATTGGGTCGAAGGGGAAAAACATTTTAGAAATTGTTTGCTAGATTTTAATAAGGCTAACAATATTGCACAGTGGCAGTGGGTAGCTGGTTGCGGAGCAGATGCAGCACCCTACTTTAGAATTTTCAATCCAATCCTTCAGGGAGAAAAATTTGATAAAGAAGGTCTGTATGTAAAAAAATGGGTTCCTGAATTAGAAAAAGTTTCTAACAAATTTATTCATAAACCTTGGGAGATGGAATTAAAATACCAGCAAGCAATAAAAACGATAATTGGTCAGGACTACCCTCAGCCAATTGTAATTCATGAAAAAGCTAGAGCTTCTGCATTAGAGGCTTTTCAATCTTTAAAGAAAAATTAAAAACCACTTTCTCTTATAAGAACAGAGAATACATTTCTAAAAAACTTTACAAAAGGACTGTAACGATTTCCTTCAACATGAACATATCCTGGTAATTCAAATTTAATTGAACTTTTATTTACCAACTTAAAATCTGCAACATAATGTGCTGTTTCAGGTCGATATTGATATTCACCTGATGTGAAATTTCTAATTGCAATTGGACCACTGTGAATTGATGAAAGTGCAATGTAAGGTAAATTATTCACTGAGGATAAATCTAGTTTGCTTGATATTAAATGTATCTTTTTATGATCTCCATCATTTGGGATAAATACTGCTGGTGTATTTTCTTGAAAACGATCAATGTGCTCTTCTCTAATGAACGCTTTTACGTTTCCTGTTCCATAATGAACAATTCCAAGCAATTGATCTAAATTACTGACCCACATTTCATTAGATAAACTAACAAGATCTTTAACTTTTCCTTTGTTTGGTGCCTTAATTACTAGCTTTTCTTTAGTTTTTGTTAACCCAGAAAGTTCGCTCTGGAGGGCAATTAATCTCTGATTATAGGTTAAATACTCGTCCATATTTCCTGAAGTTCCACTCATACGGTTAATCTTCGTTTTAGTTAGGAGTATTTTTCTTCGTATAGAATTAATGTCTTTATCAAGTTCAGGAGAATAAAGTTCAATTAAATTCTGACCTACTTCTACTTCTTGATCTTTTGTAATTAACACAGATTTAATTTTTGCAGAATAAGGTGAATATATTTTAGAATATTTTTCAGATATATATACCGCTGGAATTTTCATTGAAGACTTCCAAGGTAAAAATAAAACCATTAAGGTTATTATTAAAATAGCAGTTGTTCTAAAGGTTTGTTTATTTATTCTCATTTCTGACCGCATCAACCACCATTGTTTTATCTCTTTTATAATTGGCAACATAATGAACCAATAAATTTCAATCGCAAACAGTATTATTCCAAGAACTTTAAATGCAAAATAATAAACAAGTAATGCGATACCAATAAATAAAAATAAACGATAAACCCAAGTTGACCAAGCATAAATTATAAATGTCCATCTTCTAGAAGGATTTATCTCTTCTGGAGGTTTATGATTGAAACCAAATAAAGTTTCTCTAGTTTTCCATTTAGCAAGTGCAAAAGATCTTGGTTGTAAATTTTCTGCTTTTAGCCAATCTGAAAAAACATAATATCCATCGAATCTCATAAAAGGACTGACATTAATTGCAATCGATGAAATCCAAGAAGTAGTAGCTATAAAAAAGGCAGCACTTTTTAAACCTCCCTCAGGTAAAACTCCCCATACAAAAGTTGCAATAAGAGCTAAATGTAATTCAGTAAAAATACCCGCAAAATTGATTAATAATCTTTCTTTATGATTTCTAAGACGCCAAGCATCTGTTGTATCTGTGTATAAAAAAGGAAAAAAAACAAGAAAGGCTATTCCTATTGCAGATACTCTACAACCATGATGTTTTGCAATATAGGCGTGACCTAGCTCATGAAGACACTTTACAAAAACTAGAGTTATAAAATAAAGCATTAAACCTTTAATAGAAAAAAAATATAAAAAGGTTTTAGAAAAATTTTCAAACTGTTGAATTACCAAAAAGAGACCAATAAATCCCAAAATATAAATTATATTTCTAATTTTTTTAGATCCTAAAAACTTTACTTTATTATATGTTCTGCCTAACCACTCATCTGGTGTAAATAATGGAATTTTAAAAAAAAGATAACTGTGGATTAAATTCATCAACCAGCTTTTTTTTAAGCTATTTTTTTGTTGCATTAAATAAGGAACCCCTTGTCCTTGAGGTTGAATGATTAAATTATTTTGTTGCAAGAAACCAACGAAGCTTTTGATTTCATCTCCTGTAGTTTCAATACCTTGTGTATTTATTTTTTTTTCAAAATTTTGAATATCTTCTCCCCCTCTCCAATTTTTGATTAGGCGAAATGCAGTTAAGCCAAGAGTAAAATATTTATTTCTTACAGCGTCATATAGTAACCATGCTGGAGATCCGTCTTCTCTGCTATTTCCTCTAAATATTTCTAAATCTTGTCTTAGATAAGGAATTATCATACTCCAATTAATTGTCTGACAAAGGTTATTGGTTTTCTAAATAAATAATAAAACAAAGTAACTCTAGAACCATAGATTTTAGCAGTTCCCCTAAGTCCTATTCTTGGTGTCTCTTCTCCTTCAAAACTTGCACTTATTTTATAGGACAATACTTCCTCTGGTGACAAAGCTGATTGGTAAGAGGCTCTTTTTAATTTACCTTTTAGAGGTTTTATCGGATTAATATCTAAAAATACCTTCACATTTGTATTTTCTTTTATAATCAATGAATCTTTAACAGGTAACCATATTAAAAACTCCACTTTTTGGGGGTTAGCAATAGTTATAATTTTTTCACCGACAGACACTGGTCTTCCTTGCCATTCGTTCTTTTGATCTACAATCGCAATTCCTTTTTTATCTGAAAAAATTTTTGAATTTTTTAACCTAACAGCTGTAGATTCAACTTCAGCTTTTTTCAAATCAACTTGAGCTATAAGTTCTGCAAGTTTTGCTTTTTCTTCATTATTTGAAAAAGAAAATTGTCTACTTCTTAATAATTGTTTTTCAGCAACCTGCAGAGATTGCTTTGCAAGATTAAAATTATTTTTTAAATCTGTATCTTCGATCTGGACTAGTAAGTCCCCAGAATTAATTCTATCATTATTATTAACAATTATATTTTTGACCACTCCATCAAATGGTGCTGTGATTAATCTAGGATTATTAGGCACTACTTCAACGGGTGCTGTACTGGTTATTTTAATTGGAATAACTAAAATAAATATTATCGATAAAATAATAATCCACGATCTTTTACCAGTTAAATTTTTTTTAAAAAAATCTTTAATAGAAAAATCTGTCAAAAAAGTATTAAAAGCATGTCCGTAAGTAACTGATAAATGTCTAGCAAGCTCTACTTCATTATCATCAAATTTTTCATTTCTTGTTTTAATTAAAAAACCTTGAAGACCTCTTTGAGGTGAAAAAATTGGAATTAGCAAAATATTATCTGGAATATTTTTTGGTTTTTTTATTCTTAAACTTCTTGATATTTTTTCAACTTCGTGATTTTGAATTTCTTTTAAATTTGTAGTTGTTTTTTCATTAATAATATTTTCTACATAGGTAACTAGAGGAGCAGTTCTATCAACTGTTGCAAGATCTGATACTGCTTTTACTTGATATTTATCTGTTGGAGTTTTAAGTAAAAGATAAGAATTTACATAATCAATAATTTGTCTTGTTTCATTAACAACAACAAAATTTAATTCATCTTGTGTTCTTGCTTCTCTAGATTTTTTTTCTAGACCAATTAATCTTGCAATTTTTATATTTTTATCTTCGCTCAAAACTTAGCTATCCCACTCATTCCTGGAATTAAAGTCTCATATTTTTTATTGAACTGAGCTTTTAACTCAATTGTTTGACTTACCGCATCAACTGTTGCGCCTAGTTTTATAACTTTTGCATCCAGAGTTTCACCTGTCTCATCAATAATAATTTTAATTAAATGTCCTTTTTTTAACCACTTCAGCCAATTACTGCTTACAACTATATCTGCTTCTAATAAACCATCTCCTACAATAGCCATCAATGGTTGTCTTTGTTCTATGCTTTCAAAAACACTCGTGCCTACCTTCATAACTTTACCATCGTACGGCGCAACAATCTTACATCTATTTACATTCAAGTTTGCAATTTTCAGCTCTGCTTCAGCTTTTTTTAAAGCAGACATTGATAATTGATGTTGAAGTTTTCCAATAGATTTCATTTTCAACAATTCATTATCATTTTCTAATTGAATGTTTGCACTGTCATAATTTGACTGGATTACATCTCTTTGCGCTTTGTAGAGTGCGCAGTCAAAACTAATTAGAGTTTCACCTTTTTTAAAAGCATCTCCTAATAAAAAATTTATTTTTTCAACTCTTGCTGCTAGTTCACTTGAAATTGTAACTGTTTCCGTTGCAGTGACTAAAGCTCTTGCATCTCTAATTTCTTCATTAGATACAGAGTTTTCAACGTTAGATGCAGAATTATCATCATTGGATACTGAATTTTCAGCATTAGATGCAGACATAACAGAAAGAATAAATATAAATATTAATACTACTAATCTCATTTTTTTATAATTGAATTATAGTCTATTAATTATATTGCTACCATATTCTTCCCAGTTATCATGCTCTTTATTTAACTGGTCTTTAAAAGCAATAAATCTAGTATTTTCTATATCATCTAGATTTTGGGTAACCTCATCACCCCTAACATCAATTTCTAAATCACTAACAATAATCTTACCATCGCTTTCAACGATTAATTTAAATTCTAATTTATCTATATCATCTGGTAGATTTACACTAATTTCACCAGTTACTGGATCAAACTCAACCCAATCAGGTATAGCAGACCCATCTTTTAATACTAATTTTGTTTTTTCAAAATTACCAATTAAGGTTTCAGGTACTTTTGTTTCTAATACTTCTCCATTATTAATAGTTTGAAGTTGATAAACCTGATCTGATTTAATTGTTTCTATAATTTTTCTAATAGAGTCGGTATTATCAAAATTTGAATCTAAAGCTTTTATATTGTTATCAGAATTTTGTTTATCGTTTGCATTTAAGTTTTTTGTTTCTGTTTGATTAACATCTCCACTTTCATTTGTATTTACAATATTTACATTTCCGTTCTGATCAACTGATAGGGAAGCGTTTTGTTTTTTTGCTTTTTTGAAAAGACTTTTGTCTTCTTTAATTTCTTTTGGATCTATACTGACACTTATTTCTTTTTTATTATTTTGTTTGTCTGTTGCTATAATTATAAAATCTACTAACTCAACTCCTTCTGGAATTTCTGTTATTGTTTTTCCAGTTTTCGGATCTACTGTAATCCAATCTGGTAATTTTGATCCATCAGGCATAACAGCTTCATATTTTACAATTTCATTTCCTAACTCAGCTGATACTTTAAATTGTAAATTTAATTGGCCATTTTTTTGTTTGGCTTGAACTTTATCTAATGAGCCATCAGTTGTTTTAAGTGATCCTGTTTGTGCTATAAGATCAACTAGTTTAATTCCCTCATTAAAACTTATTTTATTTAAATTACTTAAATTATCTAAGGCACTTGCTGATTTCTCGAATGATTTTGCTGAAGTTGGAATTTTTTCTAGTCTAATAGTACTTGGTTGGTTCACTCTATCTTTTGATATTTGTTTTTTAATTTGTTTTTGTTCTTTTTTGGTTAATTCATTTACAACATTGTCTCTTTGAACTGTTAATTCAATCATGGCTGTTGAAGTTGAATTTCCATCTGACACCGTATAATAAAATTTTTCAGTAACTGATTGTCCTGGTTCTAGTAATTCTTTAAT
>Ga0233432_10001306_pt1 | contig 24085 bp, 16 predicted proteins | sample SI_122_August201_6_FD_179870 | JGI IMG/M metagenome (GOLD analysis project Ga0233432, IMG submission 179870) | Seawater microbial communities from Saanich Inlet, British Columbia, Canada - SI_122_August2016_10_MG | ecosystem: Environmental > Aquatic > Marine > Inlet | place: Canada: British... | reverse complement strand
CGGGTGATTTATTTATTCCAATCCGGTGGACCCTCTCAAATTGATCTGTTTGACCACAAACCAAGGTTAAATGAAGAAACGGGGAAGGAGCTTCCCGACTCCGTCCGCAAAGGACAGCGATTAACAGGTATGTCTGGAAATCAGGCCAGCCTTCCCTTAGTCGGTTCTCCCTTCAAGTTTTCCCAGCATGGTAAGAGCGGTCAATGGATCAGCGAATTATTACCAAACACTTCAAAAGTGGCGGATGACATGTGCATTGTGAATTCGATGTACACCGAAGCGATTAACCACGGTCCGGGGGTCACTTTTATGCAAACCGGCTCCCAATTCCCCGGTCGTCCGAGTATGGGGTCCTGGATGTCCTACGGTCTTGGATCGATAAATGAAAACCTGCCTAATTTCGTGGTCCTTAAAACAAAGGGCAAAGGTGGACAACCGTTGGTTTCCAGGCTATGGGGAAGCGGCTTCCTACCCGGCAAACATGCGGGCACCCGATTCCGGGCGGATAAGGATGCCATTCTTTACTTGAACAGCCCGGAAGGAGTTTCAGCGGAAGGACGGCGTAATATGCTGGATCGTTTAAAAGAACTCCATGAACTCCAACTTGAAAAAACCGGAGATCCCGGTCTCGAAACGAAAATTGCCCAGTACGAAATGGGGTATCGAATGCAAAGCTCGATTCCTGAAGTCACCGCCATTGAAAAGGAACCCGATTCCACTTTTAAACTTTATGGAGAAGATGCACGCAAACCGGGAACTTTTGCCGCAAATTGTCTACTCGCACGAAGGTTAGCAGAAAAAGGAGTCCGGTTCATTCAACTTTATCATCCTGGATGGGACCAGCACGGCGGATTACCTGGAGGAATCAAAAAACAATGCAAGGAAACTGATCAGGCATCCTATGCACTGGTTAAGGATCTAAAACAAAGAGGAATGCTCGAAGACACACTGGTCATTTGGGGAGGAGAATTTGGACGGACAAATTACTGTCAGGGTAAATTCAACGGGACCAATTTTGGCCGCGACCACCACCCCCGAAATTTCTCAACCTGGTTTGCCGGTGGGGGAATTAAACCTGGTATGACCTATGGGCAATCAGATGATTATTCTTACAGTGTGGCAGAAGGAGGCGTCCATGTTCACGACTTCCATGCAACCATTTTACATTTACTCGGTATAGATCACGAACGTCTAACTTTTAAGTACCAAGGTCGACACTTCCGTCTGACAGATGTCCATGGACATGCTGTCAAACCAATGATCGGCTAACCATACAAAGAATAAAACAATCATTTTCGATAGATTATCGTCAAAATCGAGCAGTTGAAAATACATAAAAGAAAAGAAATCTGTACTATTGATCTGCAATATCTATCCAAGACGATATTATTCATTTGTGAATGACTCGAATACCTTCATTATGAGTTTTTTAGCCCACACTCAAATCATCTATCTTCTATGTGTAAAAATCTGCTCAAAAACTTTCAAGTTTTAGTTCTATTTTCTATCCTTGGATCTTCACTTTTAGGAAAAGTGATTCTCTCACCCAATGACGATATTGTTTTAGTAGGATCAGGAATGGGGTCTCGGATGATTCATTACGGTCACTTCGAAACTGAGGTGTACCTTCACCACAGTAAATTAGATCTAAAAATAAGAAACTTATGCGACGAGGGTAACACTCCCGGGTTTCGCCCCCATCCAAGTCGTAACCAAGAAGAACAATATGCTTTCCCCGGTGCCAAAGACCTTATACATCAGAGCTTAAAAGCTGTTACTAAGCCTAAAGGACACTTCCCCACTCCCGACCAATGGCTGTCTAACTTACATGCAGAAGTCATACTTTGTTTCTTTGGATTTAATTCATCTTTCGACGGTCCTAGAGAAACAGAAAGATTTAAAAGTGAGCTCGATGCATATATTAAACATCTGAATTCAATGCCTTTTGGCCAAAGTACCCCACAAATCGTATTAATTTCACCAACTGCCATTGAATCAGTTCCTGGAGTTACCGACGGGCGTGCCCAAAATCGTAGCCTAAGCATCTACACACAGACCATGCGTGAGGTGGCGATCGAAAACAAGGTGCTCTTTGTGGATTGCTTTGCCGCCTCCCGTAAATGGTTTGAAGATGGCAAAAGACATACCGTGGATGGTGCCCTCTTCAACGACCACGGGTACCGGAAGCTTGCCAAGTATCTTACTCAAGCAATTTTCAAGACTAATAACATCAAAGATAACCTCCGTGAAAAAGTTAATCAGGCGGTCATGGATAAAAACTTTTTTTGGTTAAACGACTTTAAAGTACCAAATGGTGTGCATGTGTATGGACGGAGGTATAACCCGTTTGGTCCACAAAATTATCCTTACGAGATCGAAAAGACCAGAGAGTTCACTGATAATCGGGATAAAGCGATTTGGTCAATTCTAGCTGGTAAAAGTTTTGATCTTGCTGCCGCCGATAAATCTACATCCAATCTACCCGATGTTCCAACCAATTACCTGCCCCCTGAAAAAAATGGTAAGAATGGTTTTGTTGATTACACCCCCGGGCCCGAAGCGGAAACTAAAATACAGGTAGCAGAAGGATATAAAATAGAATTATTTGCTGACGAAAAAACATTTCCCGATCTGGCGAATCCGGTACAGGTTGCTTTTGACAACAAGGGCAGGCTTTGGGTTGCGACTATGGCAAGCTACCCCCACTACCGGATCGGCGACCCTCTCCCCAAGGACAAGTTGATCATTTTTGAAGATACAAACAACGACGGGAAAGCAGATAAACAAATTAACTTTGCGAACGATCTTCATATTCCGATAGGTTTCGAAATTGCCCATGATGGGGTGTATGTATCACAAAGCGGCAGTCTTGTCTTCCTGCAAGACACCGACGGTGATGATAAATATGATAAACGCCAAGTGCTGCTCTCCGGTTTTGACGACCATGATACACACCATGCGATATCCTCTTTTTGTGCAGATCCTTCCGGTGCCATCATCATGTGCGAGGGGGTATTCCTCCACAGTCATGTGGAAACAGCCTTTGGCCCGCAGCGTGGATCCAACGGTGGATTCTTCAGGTACGATCCAAGAACTCGTCGATTAATTCGTCATGCTCAGTTCAATATTCCCAACCCTTGGGGTGTGGCTGTGGATGAATACGGACAGGAACTCTTCCTGCATACATCCGGAACCAAAATGTCATGGATGCTTCCAGGTATGGTAAAAGCACGCTATGGAGCAAACATGATAGCCCCGGACTTGATCACATCAAACCAGGTCCGTCCCACCTCCGGCATTGAATTTGTATCCAGTAGGCATTTCCCTGATGAAGTTCAGGGGGATATTTTAATCAATAACAATATCGGCTTTCTCGGAGCAAAACAGCACAAAGTCATTGATCAGGATCCAGGGTTCACCACCGAATATCGCCATGACTTATTTGTCTCCCGTGACTTGAATTTCCGGCCCACCGATCTAGAGTTTGCTCCCGATGGTTCCCTCTATGTAGTGGATTGGCAAAATGCATTGATTGGTCACATGCAGCATAATGCCCGTGATCCAAACCGTGACCATACACATGGTCGTATTTACCGGGTTACTTACCCTTCGAGACCACTCGTTCAACCTGCCAAGATTCACGGAGCATCCATAGATGAACTTCTGAAAAACCTAGAATTGCCTGAACTTCGTACCCGGTACCGTACAAGAAGAGAACTTCGTGGAAGAGATTCCGAAGCCGTAACCAATGCAGTGGTCGAATGGTCAGCCAAAAAGGATGAAAAACTCCAATTGGAAGCACTCTGGGTAACTTGGGGTGCTGGTCGTCTTCATCAACCTTTGATGAAGAAACTTCTAAAATCTTCGAATCATCGTATTCGTGCAGCGGCCATGAATGTATTGCGTTTTCATTTCAGCAGTGTTCCGGAAGGAAAAGCATTACTTGCCCAAGCTGCCAACGACGAGCACGGGCGGGTACGCATGACCGCCGCTGTCACAGCTTCGTATCTACCAAGAAAACTTGGCTTAAAAACATTAGCCAGTACAGAAGAACATAATGTGAGCGGGATTTATCAACAAACCTACACCTACACCCGCGAAGTTCTGAACCGTAAACCAGCCGAAGAGGACTTGAAGGACAGAAAAATCGCAGCTCCTTCCCATTTGTCTGCTAAACATAAAAAATTATTTGTAGATGGTAGCGAAATATACTCCAGAGAAGGACACTGCATTACCTGTCACCAAGGTAATGGCAAAGGATTGCCAGGCTCAGGCTTCCCTCCTCTAGCCGGTACGAAATGGGCAGTCGGTAACTCAGATCGTTTGATCAAGCTGACTCTTAAAGGATTGATGGGTCCAATCGAGGTCTTGGGGCAAAAATATCCGGGACAGGTTCCGATGACCCCATTCGAGCACATGCTCAACGATGAGGAAATTGCATCGGTACTTACTTATGTAAGAAATTCCTTTGGTAACAAAGCCTCACCTGTGGAAATCGATGATGTCTCTCGAGTTCGCAAGGAAGTCAAGGATTTCGTCGGACTTTACTCCCCTGACGCCCTGCTTAAAAAACATCCAATAAATTAATTTTTCATTTTTTTGTAACCTTGGCGTATGCTTAGGTGTAATGAATATTGTAAACATTAATATTCAAATCATTCTATCATGCAAAAATTATTAAATGTTCTTTTCAGCTTTTCTTTATTCGCCAACTGGCTACCTGCAAAGGAAATAAACTTTCCTGATAGCGCCAATTGGCTAATCTCTTTCGATGTAGAGGTATTCCACGAGTCTAGAATAGGCAAATTCATTACAGGGAAGATGAATGAAGACCCAAATATTAACCAAAAAATGCAGGGACTGAAAAATGCATTCGGAGTAGACTTATTGAAAATCAGGGAAATGTCTGCCTTTGGCTCAGGAGAAAAAGATATGGGTACCGCGTTGATTAGAGGCGGAATCAACAGCAAGCAGCTGGAAGGTTTTGCATCTCTCAATGACAAAGTGGAAACAGACAAAATAGAGAACAAGAAAACTTATACTTTTAAGAAAGGTTCTTTGGGTATTCTTTCCGGGGACAGCGTGGCAGTTGCATCCAATAAAGAACTTCTTCGGCAAGCGTTGATCCCTAAAAATGCCAAAAAGAAGCCATCCCCTCTCCATTCATTTGTTCAATCAACTAATCAAGAACAAGCACCCATTGTTTGGTTCGCGGCGGATTTACTCAAAGTCAGCAGACTTCAGAACAAAATAAAAGCAGATCAAACAACAACTGCTAAAAAATTTGCTGAAGATATAAGCAAATCCCTCAATTTATTGGTTGACGAAATTATGTTTAAGAAATTCAGAAACATGGCGATCTTCCTTGACGAAACAAGTGATCATATACGCATCAAGGTTTACTTTCAGTCTGCCAATGATGAAGTGGCAGACCATTTGGAAAATATCTTTCGCAGTTGGCCCAGCCTTTTAGCATTAGCCGATGGATTGAATCCGGAGTTAGATGAAGTCATGAAGCATCTAAAATTCTCAGTAATCCGAGAAAAGAAAAGCGTGGGTATGACCGCATTGCTTTCCCACGCCTTTTTTGAAACTAAAGTGAACGAGGAAATAGAAAAGAAAAAGAAAGCGAAAGAAGGTTAAATAGATGTAATTCCTTTTTAAAATTCTAAGTTCAAAAAAGTTTTACTTTGCCACCACTTTCTCAAAAGAGTGACGAGGAACTTGCTAAGTTAACTCAAGAAGGAGAACTCGGTGCGTTCGATGAATTGTCCCAAAGATACTGGCCAAAGATTAAAAGGTTTTTAATGACTATACTCGATCACGCAACGGCATCTGATGTTACTCAAGAATCGCTGCTTAGAACCTATCATAAAATACATCTTTATAATCCTAGAAAGCCGTTCGCACCCTGGCTCTTCACGATCGCCCGTCGGGTTGCCTTACATGAGAGAAAAAGTAAAAGTAAAAGAAAAGAAGATTCTATCCAGAATCATAATATACCCAGTCATGAGGAAGCGGAAGAATACAGATTGCTACTGCCACTTTGGAAATTGGCCTCAGATGTGTTAAATGAGACATCTTATCAAGCCATGCGATTACATTATGCAGAAGACCTTTCGATTCGAGAAATTGCAAAAATTATGGGAAAAACCGAAACGGGAATTAAGGTCGTACTCTTCAGGGCACGTCAGAAACTTCAACAAAAAGCAATTATTAGAGGAATTTCATTATGAAAAAAACACTCAAAATCCTTCGTAATCAAGCCATGAATCCGGCAGATCAAAACATAATTGATACCCTGAGAAAGGAAGCCAAAAAAGAAAGATTGAATGACAGCGAAAATGGGGACTTTAAAAATGATCCGACTTACCAAATGCCCTCTCCCCCCCAGAACAAACCAACGAAACAAAATATATTCCCTCAACCCAAATGGATTTTTGCCTTAGGGTGCACCTGCCTGATCTTCGCCGGTATACTCTTTACCCCCCAATCGAAACTGAGGCTCCTGATCCCAAGTGAGAGTGAGAAATTAGACAGGCAACTTAAAGTTTTCAATGAGATTAAAGAAATGCACAGCGAGATTCAAGTTTCACTCAAAGCATTCAATGAAAAGCTAACTTTCGAGAGTTTTGATGACCTTAATCCTGAATGGACTTATACTTTCCCCGGATATCAAGCCCTGTTATCGCTTACGGATATTAAAGAAGAATTCCTCCAGGCATCCCCCTTGGATCTTTACCAAATACCCCAAAATACTGATTTAGAATTTCTCTATCAGAGAGAATGGAAACTCATCAAAGAAAAGATCTTGAATTTAAACCCTGAATCCTAATTCAATTAGGATACGATCATCTTTTAGGTTGCGCTTAACCAAGCGAAACAGTTTTGTGCCTTGATATGTCAAACCTGTCAGATTTTGACTCACCTAAAAGGCCGTGGCTTACTGCCTTTGTACCTGTTGCTGTCATCTTATTGGCCGCCGGACTTTACTGGGCTATCTCTGCAAGTGACTCTGAAGTTGACGGATTAACTGTAGACTTACCCGATTCTGGAGAAAAACTATTATCCGGAAAAAACTATTACACCTATATTTCAGAAATTGAACTCTATCCGAGCAATGAAGAAGGTAAACCCTGGGATCAAGGTGACGATGGTCCCGATATAAAGTACCAAATTAAATGGCTAGGTAACGAAGTTTTTGAAAGCTCTGTGAAAGATGATTCTCTTTTGGCAAATTGGTCGGGTTTACAGATAGATTTAAATTGGAGAGACTTACTGGGGAAAACATTATCTCCGAATGAAACCATACAAGCCGCAAGAATCAGATATGACGCCCAGTCTAGCATAGAAGTTATCGTCAAAGACAGCGACCTAGCAAAAGATGATCTGGCAGGAAATCTAAATATTGAGCTTAAAACTCTTAGGATCGGGAAAAACAGAAAAGATTTTCCTAAAAAAACAGATAACTGTATTCGCAGAATAGAAATCACAGTCCTGCCCATTGATTCGACACTTGAAGATTTAGCTCAATTCATGAAAGAATAATCATTTTGATGATTAGACTTCTAATCCTCGCTAGCAGCATTCTATTAGGTCTAGGGCTTGTGGCCCCAACTATGACCATTTACCCAAAGGCTGGAAACTTCTCATGGTTGGTTGAGCTAGTAGATCCTGAAAGTGTGCTTCCAGTCACTTATTCCATTGTTGGAATTATAGCAGAATTAGCGTCTATAAATGATTGGTTCCTTGTATTTGTGCTTTCTATATTTTCAATCTTTTTTCCTATAATAAAGCTTTATCTTTTTTGGGTTGTTTCATTCTCTTCACAAAACTCGAAACTTATTAATGCTTATTCTATCGCCAGTCGACTTGGGAAATTCTCGATGGCTGAAGTATTCGTTCTATCCCTTGCATTGATTAGCCTCAAAACATTACCTGGAGGAACAGAGGTAAATTTAAATTGGGGTTGCTATGTCTATTTCCTCTCCGTTGTGCTATCAATAGCCACCTCTCTCAAAATAAATTTCTCCATTAGTGACTTAGTGCAATAATTGCACTATACTGCCAATATTTGAATTCTTTCAATGTTTTGCTTGACGAATAAAAATTTAAATGGCTCTGTTACATTAACTTTCACATGATTGAATACTGGCTAAATATGGTTCCAGCGATGAAAACATTCGTCGCGATCGGAGCACTCTCAAGTTTAATACTCACCATACAGATGGTGCTGTCTTTAATGGGGGGTGCTGTTGATGGAATCGATGGTGATTTCGAGGCTGGGGATGGAGGAGAAGGAGGTGCCACTGGAATCCTGTCAATCAGATCGATCGGTGCGTTTTTTACAGGATTTGGATGGACCGGAGCTGCCGCATTACAAAATGGATTAGCTACGGGTGGAGCAACTTTTTCTGCGACTGTTGTGGGTGCAATTTTCCTTGGTCTGATTGTCTACCTAATGAGTTACCTGCATAGCCTACGTGAAGAAGGAACTTTAAACTACAAAAACTCAATCGGAGCAGTTGGTGCAGTCTACCTGCCCATTCCACCAAATCGTAAAGGAATGGGTCAAATTGAAGTTATGGTGCAAGGCCGACTACGAATTGTAAAAGTAGTCACAGATAACGACAAAAAAATTCCCAACCAAGCAGCGGTTCGAGTGATCGATCTCGTTGATCAACAAACTTTATTGGTCTCTCTTTTGGAAAACGAATCTCAAAACAAAGAAGCATCTTAATCACTACTAAATAATCATCATGGACTTTTTACTTATAGGAATCGTATCACTCATAATTGTCGTTCTTGGAACGCTTGTATTCTTCTTCAGTCGCTATAAACGTTGTCCTTCTGATAAAGTTCTTGTGATATACGGTAAAACCTCGACAGGAAGATCATCAAAATGTGTTCACGGAGGTGCATCATTTGTCTGGCCACTGATACAGGACTACCAATGGCTAGATCTCACACCGCTCCCTATAGACATTGCATTACAAGGAGCCCTTTCTAAGCAAAATATTCGGGTAAATACGCCTTCAACATTTACGGTTGGAGTTTCAACTGAATCAGGCGTAATGGAGAATGCAGCTGAAAGACTTTTAGGACTCAATCTCCAGGCCGTCAGGGAACAGGCAAGTGATATCATATTTGGTCAAATGCGCGTGGTTATTGCCACCATGGACATTGAAGCAATTAATGCGGACCGAGATTTACTTATCGAAAAAATTACAAATGGTGTGGAGGTCGAACTTAAGAAAGTAGGACTTCGCCTCATTAATGTGAATATTAAGGATATTACCGATGAATCAGGATATATCGACGCACTAGGAAAGGAGGCATCATCCCGGGCTATTAATGAGGCCAAGGTAAGCGTTTCCGAAAGAGAAAGAGATGGTGCGATTGGTAGTGCAAACGCAGATCGAGAGAGAAGAATTAAAGTTGCCAGTGCACAAGCTACTGCCACAGAAGGAGAAAATTTGTCTAGAATTAAAGTTGCACAATCAGATGCGTCCAGGAGAGAACAGGAGGCAGAAGCAGAAAGGTTAGCCGTAGCTGCTGAAAAAGTTAAATCTGCCCAGGCATCCGAGGAAGCTTATGCAGCGGAAACGAAAGCTGAGGGTGCTCGAGCAGAAAGAGAGAGAGCGAGTCAACATGCCGATATCGTTATTCCTGCTCAGGTAGAGAAGTCAAAAATCGAAACTCTTGCTGAAGCGGATGCGGAAAAAACGAGGCGTCTGAAGAAAGGTGAAGCCGACGGTATGCAATCCCTGATGGAAGCTGAAGCGAAAGGAACATTAGCTGCACTAGAGAGCAAGGCGGAAGGGTTTTCCAAAATAGTTAATGCTGCGGGAGGCGCCGATCTGGCAAGTACTCTGCTTGTAACTGAGCAACTTCCACAGCTGGTTGCCGAGCAAGTCAAAGCAATTTCCAACCTCAAGATAGATAAAGTAACAGTCTGGGACTCTGGAGGTGGATCAAAAGGAGGAAAAAATGACACCGCAAACTTTATTTCCGGCTTAGTTGGTGCTCTGCCTCCGCTTCACCAAATTACAAAAAATGTAGGTATCGAACTGCCTGAATTCCTCGGTAAGCTTTCCGAGGACCCCGCGGCTGCAGCCAAACTTCTCGAAGAAGTAAAAAGTCAAAAAAAAGATAAACCTGAGTCGTCCGAAGATACTTTATCATAGTATGTAAAATTATTAGTCAAAATGAGGCTTATAATCTTGCTTTGCATCATGCTATTTCCAATAGCTTGACATATGGAAGTTTTAATTTTTTCCGACGCCCAAACACTCGCCAGTAAAAGTGCAGATCTAGTAGAATCTCAAATCAAAGCCTTTCCAGATTCTGTGATTGGATTGGCCACTGGATCATCTCCCCTTGGCTTATATAAAGAATTGATCCTTAGGCATCAGAGAAATGGTTTGAGTTTTGAAAAAGCAAAAACCTTCAACCTCGACGAGTATGTTGGAATTCCCGCATCCCATCCCCAAAGCTATCGTACTTTTATGGATGAACACCTTTTCAACAAAATCAACATTGATCAATCAAACACCCAAGTTCCGGACGGTATGTCTGAAAATCCGCTTGAGGTTGGCCCGGCTTATGAAAAAATGATCGAAGAAGCAGGAGGCATTGACCTGCAGGTACTTGGTGTAGGTACCGACGGACATATCGGATTCAATGAACCCACCTCAAGTCTTGGTTCAATTACCCGGGTCAAAACACTAACTCAACAAACAATCGAAGATAATTCCCGCTTTTTCAACTCCGATGAATTTCAGCCCAAACTTGCTATTACCATGGGAATTAAGACGATTTTGGACGCACGAAGAATTCTGTTACTAGCCCATGGTGAAAATAAAGCGGATGCTGTGAGAGACATGATCGAAGGGCCACTGGCTGCATTTTGCCCAGCGTCCGCACTTCAACTCCATCAACGTACAACTATTCTGATTGATAAAGCCGCAGCCTCTAAGCTCGCATTGAAAGGATATTATAAATTTGTGGGAGAGATGCAGGACGAACTCTTACGAAAACATCGTCCTTCCGATTGGATTTCACGCTAAACACGAATTCTCATGAGTGAAAATAAAATCCGTATCCTTGTTGTTGGTGCTGGCAACATGGGAAGATCCCATGCCCTGGCTTACGCCTCCATTCCAGAATTTGAAATTGCTGCTATTTGTACCCGAAGTCCTGAATCTCGATCGAAATTGATGGCGGAACTGCCAGAAGAAACTCCTGAGGCAGATAATTACGAAAGAGCTTTGCATGACCTTCGTCCAGATGCAGTTTGTATTTCTACTTATCCCGACACACACTATCCATTTGCTAAGCTTGCTCTTGAAGCCGGGTGCCATGTCTTTACTGAAAAACCCTTGGCGGAAAGTAGTGAACAATGCCAGGAGTTGGTAGATCTTGCCAGAGCCCAAAACAAAGCTTTAGTTGTGGGTTACATACTTAGGCAACATCCAAGCTGGATTAAATTTGTTGAAGTGGCTAAAACCCTGGGTTCGCCTCTGGTCATGCGGATGAATTTAAACCAGCAATCTTACGGGAAAAACTGGGAGACTCATAAAAGTTTACTTTCTTCGATTTCTCCTATTGTTGACTGTGGGGTTCATTATGTTGATGTGATGTGCCAAATGACCGGCACACGCCCGACCCGAGTTTCGGGTATCGGAGCTCAGTTATCTGATGAACTGCCAAAAGATAAGATTAATTACGGTCACCTTCAGGTTACATTTGAAGATGGCAGCGTAGGTTGGTACGAAGCAGGCTGGGGTCCAATGATGAGTGAAACTGCATTCTTTATTAAGGATGTTGTGGGACCATTAGGCAGTGCTAGTATTGTGGCCGCAGATGCGGGCTCACGAGGAAAATCCTCAGACGTGGATGCTCACTGTCAAACGGAAAGAATTTTACTCCATCGAAGCGTTAAAGATGAAAACGGAGAACTCAAAGCAATGGACGAATTCATTGACCTCGAGGATGAGCCTGATCATGATGAACTGTGTAAAAGAGAACAATTATTTTTCTTAGAGGGAATCCTGGGCAAAACGGATCTTTCGGAACATCAAAATAGTGCCATCCGAGCTAGCGAAATTGTACTTGCTGCAGATAAATCTTTTCGTACTGGTGAATCGTGTAGTCTGTAAGATAACTTGAATTACTTTTCCCATAAGATATTAGGTAGTGTCGAAAATTTAAGGTCATAACTCCATTTATTCAGGTATAATATCTCTGAATGGAACCCCCTGATATAGAAAGCTTATTTGTAGCTGAGCTTACCAAGGCACAAGCTAAAATGAGGATTTATTTAACCAAGTTGTTAGCAAACTCCCCATCTACGGATGATGTCCTGCAGGAGTGCAACAAAGTTCTTTGGGTTAAAAGATCGAATTGGGATCCGAATACAATTTTCCTTAAATGGGCCTACAGGGTCTGTTATTTCCAAGTAAAAGCATACTTCAGGAATCAAAGTCGTGAAAAACTCGTTTTTAATGATGAACTTCTTGATATAATGGGAAAAGAAGAACCTGACCTAAATTCACCAAAAGATAGAGAAGTTGCGATGAATCAATGTTTGCAAAAATTAGATTCACATGACCGATCCTTGCTTATGGAAAGGTACCAAGGCGAAATAAGTGTCGAAGAATTAGCCAAACGTGAAGGCATACCACCCAACACTCTTTCGCAAAAACTTTTACGCCTAAGACACCAACTTTTGATTTGCATACAGGCAAATCTAAAAACCACCTAATTTAGTTATGAAATCCTACCATAAACTCGTGTGGAAACTCATCGATCGTGAAATCTCAGATCAGGAGTTCCAAGAATTACAATTAAAACTTTCCGAAAACCATGATTTACGAGCTTATTATCAACAATGCTTGGAGACTGAATCTACCCTAGCAAACAGGCACAACACTCCATTTCTTAGTTTTGCCAACGAAAGAAGTTCGGCTGGATCCAACAAATTTACATCTTTTAACAGTTACATCGGCTGGGCAGCCGCAGTTATTGTTTTATTTATTTCCTTCTTTTATAATTTTTCACAACCACAAGCCAAATTAGTTGCTTCCAAAAATGCAGATTGGAGAGGTTTGGCAGTTGAGGTGGGAGAATTACTTCCAAATGAAATGCTGCATTTAAAAAATGGTGCAATTGAAATTGATTTTCCTTCGAATACTAAAGTAGTCGTAGAATCTCCTTCCTATTTTCAAATAACTGGAGATTCATCCATGATCATCGCGAAAGGATCCCTTACAGCTACACATAATGGACAACCAGGCGAATTTTCCATAGACACACCTGTAGGCTCGATTATTGATTTAGGTACTCAGTTCGGCGTTTTTGTTGATCACGGATATGAAGAATCCACAGTGATTACCAAAGTGTTTGAAGGAAATATTAAATTCCAAAGTATGGATGGAAATAAACAATTTTTTAACGAAGGTGAAAGTGCAATTATTCGCGGAACCTCAGAAGGGAATGAAGTAAGAATCTCCTCTAACCATCCCTACGCAAAACTTAAAGCTTGCCCAACCATTGATGACTACTCAAGTAAACCTGCTAAGGTAGTTCATTCTCTTTATGGTAAGGAAACACAAGAGGATAGTGAAAAAAAACCCAATACTTTTGATGCGGTAGAACTCATGCTTCAGGAAAACTTAAGTGCTCAGATTAATTATTCCATGGTTAAAAGTATTGCAGGTGCAATTGATAAAAAAGTACAGATCCTAAGTCTCGCTCAATCACAGTATTCGACAAAAGAAAATATTACATTTGCGGAGGCTGCCATGCCTGAAATTGAAGCGATGGGCGAATCAATTGTGGATAGCTATGTGCAATTCCAAAAAATTAGATTCTGGGAAGCTTGTCAAACGGCAGAAATCATTTGGGATGAGGTAAAAGATCAAAATGGTAAAGTAACTCACCGTACTCCTCATGCTCAAAGATTGGACCAACCTAAACAAGGAAACCGTTTACTTGCAAATTTGGAAAAGATTCGTCAATGGGTGACAGATGTTCATGTAATCCATCAAGATAGAGGAATGGGTTGGGCCTCAAAATTTGCCTGCCCTCAGGATGGTAAAAGTATTTTTGATAAAAGAAATAAAAATTTACTAGCGATCTCCTATGCGATTGATTCGATAAGATCCAATGTCGATTGATTTAAGTAAAAAATGACCGATTAAGGTCATGCGAATTCTAAACCCTAATAGCTCATAGTAATGAGAGATAATTTCCTTTAGCTCTTAATTTTTTTGCATAGATTTTAAGGTACAAAGCTCTGCCTTTTCTGTAAGACTCAATAATAGTTCTAACGAAAACTTGTTGGGAAAAAATATAGCTTAACTTTTAAATATTATTTTCTACCTACTTCTTTTGTTGTTTAAAATTAATCAAGTTCTAGAAATATAATATGTCTTTAAAAAGTCTTTTAAATCTAAATCTCTATCAGCTTTTTTTCGTTTTCACTTTTAATAGTACGTGGGCGAATGTCGATTTCACCAATGATGTACGGCCCATCCTTTCCGAATACTGCTTCCACTGCCACGGTCCGGATAAGAGCACTCGTGAGGCCAAGCTTAGGCTTGATTTATCTGAAGGTGCCTTGCGCGATCTCGGCGGTTACTCGGCGGTTATTCCCGGTAAACCCGAGGATAGTGAGTTGGTCTTTCGGTTACACAGCGATGATAAAGACGAATTGATGCCTCCGCCTGAAACCGGCAAACGGCTATCCGAAAAACAAAAGAAAATCCTCGAAGATTGGATTAAACAGGGAGCTGTCTATGAAGAACATTGGTCTTTTCTTCCGATTGACACCCCCTCGGTTCCGACTAACTCGACCAAAACTAAATCCAAGCATCCGGTGGATCGTTTCTTGGCAAAGAGACTGGAATCAGAGGCTTACTCCTTTACCCAACCAACAGAAAAGAAAACGCTTCTTCGTCGCCTGTATTTTGATTTGCTGGGTATGCCCCCCACCCTAAAAGAAGCCAATCAATTTTTAAAGGACAAATCAAATACTGCCTACGATCGATTAGTCGACCGGTTACTAGCTGACCAAAGATTTGGGGAGCGTATGGCAGTACACTGGCTGGATCTTGTCCGCTATTCTGATACAATTGGCTATCATAGTGATAATTTCATGGAGGTCTCCGCATATCGTGACTATGTCATCGATGCCTTCAATGAAAATATGAGCTACGATCAATTTGTAATTGAAAACCTTGCCGGTGATCTCATCCCCGAATCAAGTAAACGCCAAAAAATTGCTTCCGGTTACAATCGCCTTCTTCAAACCACACAAGAAGGAGGTGCTCAGGCTGCCGAGTATACAGCCATTTACCAAGCCGATCGGGTTCGAAACTTTGGTGTTGTTTGGTTGGGTGCTACTACCGGATGTGCCCAATGCCATGATCACAAATTCGACCCTTTTACCATTAAGGATTTTTATTCTCTCGCAGCCTTTTTTGCTGATCTTCAGGAAAAACCTGTGGGCAGAAGAAATCCTAATCTGTACCTGCCAACTCCTGAACAGGAAATAAAACTCTCAGAATTTGAACTTGCTAAAAAAGAATCTGAACAAAAAAGAAAACTTCATAAATCAAACATCCAGCAAGAAGAAAGGGAATTCGCCAAAGAACTTAAAGAGATGCTTGCCAACTTCTCCTATTCCGAACCAAACAGAGATGAAGTCCAGAAGAAGGAAAGAATTTTCGTCGAAGATTCTGCCCCGTCTGATGCGGATCTGAATGGTGAGTGGAAACTTACAGAGAACCCTGTTTTCTCCGGATCAAAATCAATTATTCGGACTGGGCAGGGAAACAACCAGCACTATTTTATAAACTCTAAAAACCCACATCATATTTTTTCAGAAGAGGATGAGTTTTTTGCCCATGTATACTTAGACCCCAAGAATCCACCCAAGCAAATTATGCTGCAGTTTAACACGGGTAGTTGGTCGCACCGTGCTTATTGGGGCGAATCCCTCATACCCTATGGAACCGAAAATACCACCAGCCGGGTAAAAATGGGTTCCTTACCTAGGCTAGGAAAATGGGCATGTCTTTCAGTAAAAGCCGAGAAAATCGGTCTAAAACCGAAAGATAAAATCAACGGGATTGCCTTTACCCAGTGGGATGGAACACTTTATTGGGATAAGGTGGGAGTGAAAACAAAAATTGATCCCACGCAAGACCCTGATCTTTCACTCAAAAAATGGATAACACTTGCCAGAAATAACAAATCTTTACCTGTAAACATTCAAACTTTAGCCAAGAAAGAAGAAAAAGATCGCTCGGAAACAGAAAAAAAATCTCTTTCTCAATATTTTCTAAACTTCGTTTACAAAAAAATACCGGAGAGTGGAGTGGAGCTTAGGAAAAAACTCAAAGATTCAAAAAGTAAAATTGAAAACTTGGACATTGCCGTAAAAAAAGCAACCGATGCAATAGAAAATCATAAAGACACCTTTCGAAGCATGCTGGTTTCCCAAACTGGCAATAATCGGATGGTACGAATACTTCACCGGGGAAACTGGTTGGATCAAAGCGGTGAAGTCGTCGATCCAGCCATTCCCGAATTCATGGGGAAATTGGACACTAAAGACCGGAAGGCTAATCGGCTCGATCTGGCAAACTGGGTGGTTAGCGATAATAACCCCCTACCCGCCCGTGCCTTTACCAATCGTATTTGGAAAATGTTTTTTGGTTATGGATTGTCACGGAGACTCGAAGACTTAGGAGGTCAGGGAGAACCTCCAACCCACCCCAAGTTGCTTGACCACCTTGCATCTGAATTTCGAAAAAACGGATGGGATATGAAAAAGTTAATTTGTACTCTAGTTACCTCGGATGCCTACAAGCAAAGCTCGGTACCCACAGAAAAACTTGCAAAAGCTGATCCCCTCAACCGCCTTTACGCCAGACAGTCTAGGTACAGGGTGGACGCAGAGTTTGTAAGAGATACGTCTCTGTCAATCAGTGGCTTGCTTGTTTCGGATATTGGTGGAACCAGTGTAAAACCATACCAACCAGCTGGGTATTGGCAGCACTTGAATTTTCCCGCACGTAAATGGCAAGCAGACAAAGGTGACGATCTCTATCGCCGGGGTCTCTACACCTTTCACTGTCGTAGTTTTACCCATCCAGCCATGCTTGCCTTTGATGCACCCAGTCGTGAAGAATGTACTGCGGAAAGGCCAAGGTCTAACATTCCACAACAGGCGTTGGCCTTGTTGAACGATCCGGTCTTCGTGGAAGCCGCCCGTGTATTTGCTGAAAAACTTCTTACCCATTCCAACAAAGAGGATTTAGCGAAAATTCACTATGCTTTTCAATGTGCTCTGACCCGAAAACCCACAAAGAAAGAAGTCCAAGTGATGACCGAACTCCTTTCCCAGCAAAGGAAACGTTATCAAGAGGATGAAGAGGCTGCTTTGGCTTTAGTGAAAACTGGACATAAAAAATATAATACAAATCTGCGTGTCTCTGAATTGGCCGCCTGGACAAGTGTATCGCGCACTCTCCTCAATATGTATGAAACCACCGCCCGCTTCTAAATTTGCCAGAACCATGAATCCTACTTTTATCAATCGCAGAACTTTTTTAAACCAAGCTACCGTGGGAATTGGTTCAACCGCCCTCTCGAGTATGCTCGCAGGCAATGCAATGGCCAACCCCCAAGCTTGGCCAGCCAACCTACCCCCGCATGCGAAACTGAGTGGAAACCCGAAAGCCAAACGGGTCATTTTTCTCTGTATGGCGGGAGGTCCTTCTCATTTGGAAACTTTTGACTACAAACCCAAGCTCAAGGAGATGGATGGCAAACCCATGCCTGAATCCATCACTAAGGGTCAACCCGTCGCTCAGTTGCAAGGTAAGCAATTGAAATGCTTCGGTCCCCAACTGGAATTCAAAAAATGGGGAAAGTCCGGTCAGTATTTCAGCTCTGCATTTCCTAAGATTGGGGGGATAGCAGACGATATCTGCATCGTCCGTTCAATGACCACTGAACAGATCAACCATGACCCGGCTCACACATACATGAACACAGGTACACAAATTTCCGGACGTCCAAGTATGGGATCGTGGGTGCTGTATGGGTTAGGTGCCGAAACCAATAACCTCCCAGGATTTGTTGTGCTTACCTCCGTGGGTGGTGGGCAAAACCAACCGATTGCATCTCGGCAATGGCATAGCGGATTCTTACCCAGTAAATATCAGGGTGTTCATTTTCATAGTAAAGGAGACCCGGTTCTTTATCTGAGCAATCCAAATGGGGTAACCAATAAAGATCAACGGTCAGTAATCGACTCCGTAAACCAGTTAAACCGTATTGGAAACCTTACGCTTCGTGATCCAGAAATTTCGACAAAGATCAGCCAATACGAGATGGCATTTCGAATGCAGACGAGTGTGCCCGATTTAATGGATCTTTCCAATGAACCCAAGCATGTGCTCGATATGTACGGAGCAAAACCGGGAGATGGATCCTTTGCCAGTAATTGTCTACTCGCAAGAAGACTGGCAGAACGGGATGTACGCTTCATCCATCTATACCACCGTGGATGGGACCATCATGGTGGAGTCAAAAATAATGTTCAAAAAACGGCAAATCTTGTGGATCAGGGTTCGGCTGCCCTTGTTCAGGACTTAAAGCAACGCGGAATGCTGGATGATACTCTCGTGGTTTGGGGCGGTGAATTTGGACGCACTCCGATGGGGCAGGGAAATGGACGGGATCATCACATCAAAGGCTTCTCTATTTGGATGGCGGGCGGAGGAATTAAAGGCGGGATTTCCTACGGAAACACGGATGAACTTGGATATAATGCGGAAGAAAATGTGGTTCATGTTCGTGATTTTCATGCCACCATGCTTCATCAATTGGGCATTCAATCTCAATTTTTCACCCATAAGCACCAGGGACTGGATTTCAGGCTAACCGGGGTGGATGAGAAAGCACATATCATTAAAGGCATACTTTCCTAAGTAAATAAACACTAAGTCCTTCACCACTATCATTCTACAGGTAGTGATAAGATTTACTTTGTAAGCATCCTTGTCTTACACTTCAATTGTGTTCACGCTAAATCTTGTAATCACCTCGCACATTCTGTGAGTATCTTTGATTACTTAACTTCCGAACATTATGAATCGTCGAAAATTTTTACTTACCTCTTCTGCATCAGTTGTAAGCGTGCCTACATTACTGCGATCACAAAACTTAAATTCAAAAATCCAACTCGCTGCAGTGGGTACAGAGGGACGCGGATGGGGAGATATTAGTGAAATGTCCTCGCACCTGAAGACCGAAACGGTGGCATTTTGTGATGTTGACCTCTCAAAAACTGCTCGGGCAAGAAGACTTAATCCTAATGCAAAAATCTATCAGGATTATCGAGAGATGCTGTCAGCACATGAAGATCAAATCGATGCAGTCACCATTGGTATCCCCGACCATATGCATGCCAAAGTGACCATTGATGGTCTTAGTAGAAAAAAGCATATTTACTGCCAAAAGCCCTTGACGCATACCGTTTGGGAAGCTCGCCAAGTCCGTTTACACGCAGACAGAGCTGGCACTATAACTCGAATGGGTAATCAGATTCACTCGCATGCCTTTTACCGCACCGCAGTTCGAATCATTCAGGAAGGGATGCTCGGGAAAATTAGTCGGGTACATTCCTGGATTAATGCCACTGGACATGGAAAGTCCGGCCAAATCTCACGCCCCCGCAACTCGCCTGTGCCCAAAAACCTAGATTGGAATTTATGGATCGGTTGTGCACCGATGAGACCCTTCGCCGCAAACAACATATATCATGCCTTTGGCTGGCGCGACTGGCAAGATTTTGGTAATGGTGCTTTAGGAGATTTTGGCTGCCATGTATTGGATCCTGTATTTACTGCTCTAAAAATCAATCAAGGTCCAACTAGTATAAAGTGTACCTATCAGAGTGGCATGAATGAAGATGTCTGGCCGGCTCAAAATGTCGTTCAATATAACTTTCCCGCAACTCCCCATACGAAAACAGATCTGTCCATTACCTGGTACGACGGCGGCAAAAAACCTAGAGACCTAGGTCCGCACTTTGATCGAAGACATGCCCTTCCTAGCGGAGGATCTCTTTTAATAGGTGAGAAGGGTTCTATGATACTGCCTCATGTGGGTGCCCCCAAGTTATACCCCGAAAAGACATTTCCAAAAGATAAAATACCACAGGAAGTAAGTCTCAATCATTACCATGGGTTTCTGGATGGAATTATTTCTGGAAAACAGCCAAGTGATGGCTTTTCTTATGGGGGGAAATTGACGGAAACAGTTTTACTAGGGAACATTGCGGTCCGGAATAGAGGCATAGCCCTTGAATGGAATGAAGCGGGTATGAAGCTAGGTTCTAAAAGTGAGGATTTTTCAAAGTCATTATCGAAAGAATATCGTACTGGTTGGGAAATCCCATCGATCTAAACCATATCTGACATAGATAAATTCATGGTAAAACTTGAACGAAATCTGTTTATATTGGGTTCCAAATGAAAACCCCAGATTCAAAAAATGATTCATCACTCCACGCAAAACCTTTGGCGGAAAGAATGCGTCCACAGAAGCTTGAAGAAGTTTATGGACAGGATCATTTACTTGGAAAAGATTGTCTCCTACCAAAACTAATCCGTGAAAATCGTGTAGGAAATCTTATTTTAGCCGGTCCTCCAGGCACTGGAAAGACTACCCTAGCGACAGTAATTGCCAGCGAAAGTAATTGTCATCTTATTAAATTAAATGCGGTGACCTCAAATGTTGCGGAACTGAGAGAATCATTAAAAATGGCCCGTTATTACGGTGCAGGTAAGTGCTTCCTTTTTGTAGACGAGATTCATCGTTTTAATAAAGCACAGCAGGATCTCTTGCTTCCCGATATTGAATCTGGAGATGCGCGCCTGATCGGTGCCACCACTCATAATCCGAGATACTATGTAAATGATCCCTTACTCAGTCGAAGCCAACTATTCACCCTACATCCGCTACCCGTTCCAGAAATCGAAAGATCCTTACTCCATTGCCTTTCAGAAAAGCAAAGAGGTTTAGGTGCCAGGGGTTGCCAGGGAGCACCCAAAGCGATTAATCAAATTGCCCGACTTGCAGAGGGAGACCTAAGAAAAGCATACAACATGATTGAGGTAATCGTCGAAGGATTACCTCAAAAAGGCGTGGTATCAGAAGATACAGTTGCCCAGTTCGCCAGAGAAAGAAGCATTCGCTATGACCGGGATGAGGATGAACATTATGACACAGCATCAGCCCTGATCAAAAGCATGCGGGGAAATGATCCGGATGCTTCTCTTTATTGGCTTGCTAAGATGCTGGTGGGGGGAGAAGATCCGAGGTTTATTGCCAGACGGTTAGTGATCTTTGCATCGGAAGATGTTGGCTTGGCTGATTCGCGAGGATTGCTCATGGCTGATGCCACTTTTCGTGCCTGTGAAACCATTGGAGTTCCAGAATGCGAGCTCAACCTCGCTCACTGTGTTCTTTTCTTGGCTACATGCCCAAAGAGTAACAGTGCCACCCTCGCCCTAGCTGCCGCCAAGCAGGCAATCCGTGATCAACCGGTTCAATCAATTCCATCAAATATTCAGGACCGGCACGGTAGAAATCAGAAGTACCGGGACGAGGGTGAAGAGGGCTATCTTTACAGTCACAATTACCCAGAGAACATTTCCGGGCAGTCTTATCTCGAAAAGGATCACAGTCTGTACTCACCAAAATCCGCCGGTACAGAAAAAAGTGTGGCCGACAGATTGAATTACTGGAAAAGCTTAAAAAGAGAACTCAATCGAAAGAAAAATTGAGAATCAGTGAGTGTATCATGTCGCAAATCGACAGAAAAAATACGCAAATATATGACATAAGTGATTGTCTGCCTTCTTTTTTTCAATAATTTGATGAAATGCTTCGCTTGTGTAAGACCACTTTTTTGGTTTTTTTATCCCTAGGATTGAACTGTTTTACATCTGCAGCCAAAGAAAAGTTCTTATGGAACTTCGATGAGATGATTGATTCCTATAAAAAGGTAGGAAAAGTAACTTTCAAACAATCCGGCCCCCGCCCTCCTGAGTTTCCGGATCTGTCCAAAAATAATCAATCCATTCGCCTGGGAGGAAACGGAAGCAGAATTGTAATCCAAGACCCGGGAGAGGATAGCCATTATGATTTTACAAACGGGGATGAAATTTCCATCACCGCATGGGTAAAACTGGAAAAATTCAGTGCTCATCCCGCCTATATAATTGGAAAAGGAAGAACCCATAATGCAGACTTTAGTAAGGATAATCAAAACTGGTCACTTCGCGTAGTCGGTGAAGATAACTTGAGTAAACTAAGTTTTCTATTTTCAACCGGAAGTAATAAATGGCATCGTTGGATGTCAAAACTGAGCTTTGATCCCTATGCGGGATGGCATTTCATAAGTTTCAGTTATCGTTTTGGAGATCCCGAAAGCATAAAAGCCTGGATTGATTCCTTACCAACTGCAGGCGAGTGGGACCTCAACGGTCCGACCAAAAATCCACCTGTTGCTGATAATGATGAAATATGGATTGGCTCATCCATGGGAGGTAATTCGGGCAACAGCTTTACTGGGTGGTTGGACGAAATAAGTCTCAGTCGAAAAATTTTGAATGACAACTTGGTAAAACAAAAATTTAAGCGGGAAGGAGGCCCAAAGGTAGTCAAATGGGAGCCATCCAGAATGCCGGAAATGGGCAAAATCGAAGCAGGTCAGGTATTGGTACAGATCATTGAGGGTTTAAACTCATTCAAGTCTTGGCCAAGAAACCTAAACCGCGAGGTGTCAGGCACGGAATGGAAACAGCCATATTTCCTTCTGCCAAGAATTCCCTACGCCTATGATTCATGGGGAATTCGGGACGAATGGAGTGCTCCAATTCTACTCAGAATAGCGGCGGATATAAAACTTCCCAGTGGCCAAAACCGCTTTCTGATAAGAGCCCGTGGTCTTTCGAGGCTTTGGATAGATGGAAAGGATATTCTTTCCACAAAACCAGCCTCTGGTAAAAGAAACGACGGACATAGTCCCGTTACTCCATTGGCAAAACCTCCCAAAGAAAATCTTCGAGTCAAGGGATATCATCAGCAGGAAGTACAAGGATTCCTTTCCGTTGAAAGCGAAGGAATCAAAAGAATCGTTTTCGAACAGATTGTCGGGGGTGCCAACCAAAGAACTGAGACTGGCGAAACCCTCGTTGCCATGGAAAGTAAAGGTGGGGAATTATATCATCTTCTCACTCCCGTGGCAGATAATATGCCGGTTTTGAATGACAAGGAAGTCGAGAGAACCCTCGAAGAAACCGATTCATTGCTTTCCTTGCTGGATACCACTCGAAGGAGGCAACTTGCCCGTTCGCAGGATGCAATGTGGAAGAAAAGAAGAGAAGTTCAAAGAGAATGGCTTTCAGAACAGCCAATTCTTCAAAAACAAATCTCATCACGCCAAATTGATAATTACATAACGCAAAAAATGACCCATCTAAAAAAAGAATCAGGTGGAAGTGATGAGTTAGCCTCTTCTGCATTCCATATTTTAGAGCAAAATTGTTTCCGTTGCCATGGAAGTAAAAAGAAAAAAGGGGGACTGGATCTGAGCGAAAGACAAACTGCCTTGATTGGCGGCGAATCAGAACTTCCAGCAATCATTCCACAAGAACCTTTGGGGAGCGAAATCATGGCACGTATCACCTCGGAGGATGAAGATCTGATAATGCCGCCATCGGGTGACCATCTGAGCAAAGAAGAAATTCATGTTCTTGGAAAGTGGATTCAACAGGGAGCGAAGTGGAAGAGTCCACAAAATTCTCTCACTTTAGAATTCCCTGCTTCAGCGGATGACTATACTTTTATTCGAAGAGTTTATTTCGACTCTGTGGGCATTCCGCCGAATCCTGAAGAAATCCGCTCGTTTGCTGATGATCAAGACCCGCAGAAACGAGATAAAATGATCGATACACTTCTCGCCAAAGATGAAGTGGTGGATAATTGGATGGGAGAA
>Ga0233432_10001304_pt1 | contig 24096 bp, 22 predicted proteins | sample SI_122_August201_6_FD_179870 | JGI IMG/M metagenome (GOLD analysis project Ga0233432, IMG submission 179870) | Seawater microbial communities from Saanich Inlet, British Columbia, Canada - SI_122_August2016_10_MG | ecosystem: Environmental > Aquatic > Marine > Inlet | place: Canada: British... | reverse complement strand
TTGCAGCTCGTTTTCTCTTTAGAGCCTCGAACGAAGAAAGTTGGCCCTTTGAGCACCGCACTCAGGGTGAAGTGGACCGACTTGTTGAAAGCTTAAACCACTGAACTGCATTGAGATGACTGTCCTCGAAGAGAAGGAAAGCTCAATAGTTCAAAAAAAGGGATCAGACGATCAAACATCAAGTTGACCCCTTGTCGTTGATCCATAATTCTGTTGTTCATTCAAGAAATTCATAAGGTCTGAAATTCATGTCCACCAAAGTCGTCACAGGCAAAACCGAATATTTCAAGGGCATCGGCAAGATCCCTTTTGAGGGTAAGGATTCGAAGAATCCACTTGCCTTTCGCTATTACAATGAAGGCCAGATGGTCGGTGGTCAGTCCATGCGAGACCATCTCCGCTTTGCAGTCTGTTATTGGCATACTTTTCGTGGGACGGGAGGGGACCCTTTCGGACCAGGAACTCAAAGGCTGCCTTGGTTGGAAAATAATGACCCCATGGCTCAAGCTTATGATATTCAGGACGCCGCGTTTGAGTTTATTTCAAAGCTGGGTGTGCCTTACTGGTGTTTCCACGACCGGGATATGTCTCCTGAAGGCGCTTCAGTTGGAGAGTCTGAAGCAAATCTGAAAAATCTGGTGGCTCGAGCTAAGAATAAGCAAGACGCAACGGGAATTCAGCTTCTTTGGGGAACGGCCAATGCTTTCTCTGATCCTCGTTACATGAATGGTGCCTCGACCAATCCCAATTTTGAGGTTCTTTGTCACGCGGCAGCCCAAGTTAAAGCTGCCATGGAAGCCACCCACGAACTGGGTGGAGAGAACTACGTCTTTTGGGGAGGGCGTGAAGGCTACGACTCGATTTTGAATACCAACATGAAGAGAGAGAAGGCTCACTTTGCTGAATTTCTTCGTCAGTGTGTGAACCACGCTAAGGACATTGGTTTCACAGGCCAGTTCTTGATTGAGCCTAAACCGATGGAGCCTTCTAAGCATCAGTACGACTCTGACTCAGCTACAGTGATTGGTTTCCTACGTGAGCATGGATTGGCAGATCATTTCAAGATCAATCACGAGCCCAATCACGCAACCTTGGCTGGGCACGACCCTGCCCACGACCTTCAAGTGGCTTCCGATGCTGGACTGCTTGGGTCGATCGACGCTAACCGCGGAGATCCTCAGAATGGTTGGGACACAGACCAGTTTCCAACAAACCTTTACACTGCGGTAGATGTGATGCGTATTGTCTTGGCACAGGACGGTATTGCTCCTGGTGGACTGAATTTTGACGCCAAGACTCGCCGGAACTCGACTGATCTAAATGATATCTTCTATGCCCATATTGGAGCCATGGATACCTTTGCTCGTGCTCTGCTGATTGCTGACGCAATGAAAGGAGGGCCCCTTGACCTGAATAAGAAGGAGCGTTACGCTTCTTATGACAGTGGCAAAGGAGCTGATTTCGAGGCTGGAAAATTGAGCCTATCTGACCTTCGCGATGTTGCTGCTGAGGTAGGAGAGCCCAAGCAGATCTCTGGTAAGCAAGAATACTTGGAAAACCTATACAATAGTTATCTGGACTGATCCGAAGATTATTCCATTTGTTAGGGGCGGCCAACGATGTTGGTCGCCCTTTTTTTATTCACTAACTCTAGCACAATATTGAAAGTCGGGGTTGAGAACGTGGCCCGTCGACTATCACAGGAACATGGCTAACTTTCTTGATCGAATCGTCCACCTTCCGAAGATGGGAAAGAAGGCCTACAATCGTGAGGTTACAGAGTTACGTTATGCTCTTGTTCAGGCTCAGAACAGGATCCGCAACTCTAAAATCCCAGTGATGATTCTCTTTGCTGGTGTTGATGGAGCGGGTAAACACGAGATGGTCAACCTGCTCAGCGAGTGGATGGACCCACGCTTTCTAAAGACAAAGGCTTACTTGCGCCACACCGAGGAAGAGTTGGAGCGGCCAGAGATGTGGCGATATTGGCGAGACATACCAGGAGAGGGTGAGATGCATCTTTTTCTGAGTGCATGGACGACCAAGCCTTTGATGGGTAGAGCAAAAGAACGAACTCATCAAAAAGAGTTCAATCTTCAACTCGAGAAAATCAATCTGTTTGAGAAGACGCTACAGGATAACGGATATCTAATCCTCAAGTATTGGATGCACCTAGACCGTGACCAACAACATGAGCGTTTGGTTAAGCTCAGTTCCGATGAGCGAAAGTCATGGCAAATCAAAGCGACGGATTGGGAGAACCTTTCTCTATACAATAGATTTGTTGATGCTGCTGACGAAATCATTGAGGCCACAGACCCGTCGAGTTGGACCATCGTTGATGGTTCAGTAGAGCGAAGCCGCTCCCTTGTTGTTGCTAAAGATATTTTGGCTTCCCTTGATAAAAGGCTGAAGAAAGCTGAGAAATCCAAAAAACCGGTAACCTCGAAGACTTCGATTGGTTCAGCTAAAAATGCTCTGGGAAAAGTTGACCTCGAGACATCTCTGACGAAAGAGGCTTATAAAAAAGATCTTAAGTTTTGGCAGTCACGCTTGGGTCAGCTTCAGAGGGAGTGCCATCGCCAGAAAATCTCTACTGTTTTGGTCTTTGAGGGCTGGGATGCTGCTGGAAAAGGAGGTGCTATTCGTCGTATCACGAAGGCCCTCGATTCACGTGAATACGAGATTCTTCCCGTAGCAGCTCCAACTGAGGAGGAAATTGAACATCACTACCTGTGGCGTTTTTGGAAGCAGATTCCATCGGGTGGGCGACTGACGATTTTTGATCGTAGCTGGTATGGAAGAGTTTTGGTAGAACGAATCGAAGGGTTTGCTAGTGAGAAGGCTTGGCATCGGGCTTATGAAGAGATCAATCAGTTTGAAGAGGAGTGTGTGGATCACGGGATGGTCTTGGCAAAGTTTTGGCTCCACATCAGTAAGGAAGAGCAGCTCGATCGCTTCAAAGATCGAGAGGAGACCCCTTATAAAGCATGGAAACTGAATGACGAAGATTGGCGCAACAGGAAACAGTGGAATGAGTACCTGAAAGCAGCTGAAGACATGTTTGAATTAACGTCAACTCCTCGTTGTCCTTGGACGCTCATCCCAGCGAATCAGAAATGGACGGCTCGAATTGAAGTGCTCAAAACAGTTTGTCGTGCGATGGAGAAGCGTTTAGACCAATAGCCTGAGAATGTTCAGGCTTTCTGTTCTTCTCCGTAGATAGGAGCTTCGACTTCTTCGATAAAAGGCTGCTCATCCCAGGTTAGGGCAATACTGAGTGGGAGTCGGTCTCCAATCTGAATTCGTTCATAGACACCTCTGCGAACTGGCAGAAGGTGAGTCTTCTCGTTCAACTGTCCTTGAAGGGAAAGAGTCTGACGACCACGAGTCTTGCTCACAACAACCCAGAGGTCGTAATCTGATTTTTCAGCTGTTGGGTTTTCTGGAGAGAACAGGCGGAGCTGGTTGGGGTCTTCACCTAGTGGTTCTGTGGGTGGGGTTAGGGGAATCTGACTCTGCCACTGCTCGATAAGATGGCGGTGAAGTGAGCGAAGTCTTTTGAACTCTGCAAAGCTGTGATCCAAGGCTTTGAGGGTTTGCTGAATTTTTAGCGGAGTGGCCTTGGTAAATTGGGGCCAAGTTTTTTCCATAAAGTCTTCGAGAAGACGAACTGAGGCAGAGACGTCCCGAGTTTTAAGGGCGGGCGTTTCGTAAAGATTCTTAAAGTAGGCTCTGATCAGATCTGGGTTGAGATCTTCTGTGTTCAGGTCTGAGGGAGCGAGAGAGCTTTGAATTCCTTCTTTAAAACGACAGGCGAAACGGTTGAAGATCTCTAGGGGTGAGCAAAGAATGGGTTTTCCTTTGAAATCGGTTCGGCCGAGGCCAAGAGAATTTTTTTCGTGATCCCAGAGGGCCTGATGAAGGGAGACGTTCACATCCCTTCGTCTTCTCTAGGCCAAGGTCGTTCGTTGCGATGGTAGCGACCATCAAACTGCGACTCGAAGAAGTGATCTAGGTAAGGGTGCTGTATGGGAGAGGCCAAAGCGTCAGTGCCGAGACTACTTTCTGCGGCATAGGTCACGGCGTCAGAAAGATCGACCAAAACGTGATACCAAGGTTGGAAGCGGGTGGGCTGGGTGTTGTTGCGCAGGTACCAACTGTCATCGGCTCGACAATAGAAATCGACGTCGACGACCAGTCCGCGATACCCGTAGCGTTGGTGTTCAACCAGTTGGCCAGGGAAGAACAGATTGAATCCACTTTCCTCTTGCTTGGGTGTTTCCATCTGAACGTCCGCCAATTCTTGAAAGATGTCGAGGCACATTTCGTGGCTGGCTGCAGGTGAGAGGCGAGGCATCCACTCGTAAAGGTGGCGACCACATTCTCTTAGGCTTGCAACCAACTGATCATGAACCCTTGGGTTTGAGTCGTGCCAGAGGCTGAGAAGATGTTGGAGTTGATGAGATTCGATCACGATAACATGCCTTTTTGGGACATTGTAGGCTTCAAAAACCAATGAAAAGAAGAATTGACGGTTGTATAGAATCAGATACCTTGAGGGCATGCTAGATCTGAATAAGAGTCTGCCCCAAGGGGTGTCGATGTTTATGGCGACCCTTTTTAGAATGAAGCATATTCATCGCTGGTCTTTGATGCGAAACAGCGACCAGGAAAATGTGATGGAGCACAGCTGGATGGTTGCTGCTGTGGCCCACAGTTTGGCTGTCCTTCATCTTAAGGAAGATCCTGAGTCTAGAGTTGATTCAGGTCGAGTCGTTATGCTAGCCCTTTACCATGACGCGAGTGAAGTGATGACTGGAGACCTCCCTACGCCAGTGAAGTATCACAACTCACAGTTGAAAGGAGCTTTCAAGGAGCTTGAGAGTCTGGCCTCAAAGAGCTTGTTGGATCAGCTTCCCGAAGAGTTTCAAGATTCTTATCGGGAGCTTTGTCTGGGAGATGAGAATTCATTGGAAGGGCAGCTGGTTAAGGCGGCAGACAAGATTTCAGCCTGGTTGAAGTGCATTGAGGAGCGTCGAATGGGAAACCTAGAGTTTCGATCTGCTGAGAAAAGTACTCTTGACGCGATCGAAGCTTTGAAGATGCCTTGTGTGAAGGCCTGGATGGAGATTTTTGCTCCGGCCTTTGAGCTTTCTTTGGATGAACTTCACGGTAAGGGTTAGAAGGCATAACTTGAGGCAGTCTGGGCCGTTTTAACATCGGCGACATCGGGTTTCTAGCCCGCCAGAAATCTTTACTGAAATAGGTTTAACATGTCTTCACCCATTGCTGTCATCACCGGAGCTGCCGGAGTTCTCTGTTCTGCCATGGTCAAGCATCTCACGTCCAATGGTTGGAGGGTGGCTCTGATAGGAAGGACAGCTTCCAAGTTAGAAGCTCTCCAGAAGGAGTGTCCAGAAGGAACGACGTTGGTGTGTTCGGCTGATGTCACCAGTCGTGAAGACCTCGAAGGAGCGAGAGGGAAGATCCACAAAGAATGGGGTAAGGTCAACCTCCTCATCAATGGTGCCGGAGGAAATCAGCCCGGTGCGACGTCGTCCCTAGAACAATTTGGGAAAGATGATGATTTAGCTCAATCCTTTTTCGGCATGGATACGGAAGCTTATGAGCAAGTGAGCCAATTGAATCTGGTTGGAACCCTGCTTCCGTCTCAGGTTTTTGGGGAAGACATGCTTGAGAGTGGCGGCAATGTGGTGAACTTTTCATCAGTATCTGCTCTACTTCCACTGACAAAGGTGTGTGGCTACTCCAATGCCAAAGCGGCCATCGATAGTTTTACCCGCTGGTTAGCTGTTCACCTTGCGCCAAGTCACGTCCGTGTGAACGCGATCATGCCTGGTTTTTTCGTGACTGACCAAAACCGTTTTCTGCTTTACGAGAAGGACGCCAAGACGCTGACCGCTCGAGGCAACAAAATCATTTCGGGAACTCCCATGGGAAGATTTGGTGATCCTGAAGAGTTGCTCAGCGCTTTGGATTTCCTGATTGATGATCGTTCTCGATTTGTTACAGGGACTGTGGTTGCCGTGGATGGTGGCTTTACTGCCTTCTCAGGAGTCTGAGTCTTTTGAGAGGGTCTCTATTGAGTGAAGGTGGTGTTGATCACCTAATCGACGACGGTCGACTGGCAGAGCTTCTCGATGACGTCATTGAGGCAGGTATTCCAGAGGGAGCCAGAAAGGTTCTGCTGATTCCTCCTGACCACACTCGTCTTTATTCTGGGGCTGGGAAGATCACGGCCTACCTCTATAGCAAACTGGGAGACCGGATGGCTGTAGACGTTATGCCAGCCTTGGGAACCCACGTGCCGATGTCGAAGGAGGAGATCGTCTTGATGTTCGGATCCAGCATTCCTTTTAGTGCCTTCTTGCCTCACCGCTGGAGAGATGATCTGGAGGTTCTTGGCGAAGTCCCTTCTTCGTTCATTGAAGAGGTGAGTGAAGGTGCCGTGAGTTATTCGATGGAGGTGGCCGTGAATCAGCAACTGACTCAGGGAAACTATGACGCAATTTTTTCCATAGGCCAAGTGGTTCCCCATGAGGTCATCGGGATGGCTAATTATACCAAGAACATCCTGATCGGCGTAGGTGGGGGAGACTCGATTCACAAATCCCATTTTTTGGGGGCAGCCTATGGCATGGAGCGCATCATGGGGCGCACAGATACTCCCGTGCGTCGTGTTTTGGACAAGGCCTACGATGAGCACGTTGCTCACCTTCCGATCACTTTTCTTCTGACCGTCATGGAGAAAAGTGAAGATGACGTGCTCATGAGAGGATTTTTTGCCGGCAAAGATAGGTCTTGTTTCGAAGCGGGGGCAAAGCTCTCTCAGCAGGTGAATTTTGATTTACTTGAAGAGCCAATTCAGAAGGCCGTGGTTTATTTGGACCCAAGGGAGTTCAAGACAACTTGGTTGGGCAACAAGGCCATCTATCGTCTACGGATGGCCATGGCTGATGAGGGGGAGCTGATCATTCTCGCTCCAGAGCTTCATGGCTTTGGTGAGGATGAAGAGATCGACGGTCTTATCCGAAAATACGGTTATCATGGAACCCCGAAGACCCTAGAAGCTGTTGGCAAGAATCAGGACTTAAAAGACAACCTCAGTGCAGCTGCGCACCTTATTCATGGTTCATCGGAGGGGCGATTCTCGATCACCTATTGCCCCGGGGAAGGGGTGACCCAAGAGGAGATCGAAGGTGTCGGTTTCAAATATCAGCCCTATGCAGAAGTGGCGAAGACCTACGACCCTGAGAAGCTGAAGGACGGTTGGCAGGAGTTGAATGGAGAACGGATATTTTATGTTTCGAACCCTGCTTTAGGACTGTGGGCATTAAGAGGGCAGTTTCAACATTAGGTCGAGACTTCTGCTGGGTCGTCGACCAAAACCCCTTTCGCCTGTTATTCTAAGGGGAAGGGTTGAGTCGATTTACCGTGATGCCTCGCCTCTATGGGGAGAGCTGTCTATCGAGAAGTGTGTTCATCATCTCTGTGATACTTTCGAATTGGCATAAGGGACAAAGACCCTGAATGTACAACCGACGTTATTGCTCGGGAACCCTATCTCGAGGTGGTTGGTGATCGCAGCCCATTTGCTTGGCCTGCTTGAGAGAAGCATCTCCCGTGACTGTCAGTATTTAAATTATCACCCCTTGCTGAGTAGATTCTCACCTGAACAGTGGCGACTATTTCTCTGGCGGGATTTGGACTGCCACCCAAGTCAGTTTTCTTTACGAGTAGATCGGATACCAAACTCAGAAGTTAGTTGGTTTGGGTTTTGACAGCTTCTGCGTAGATACTTCCATAGTCCCTTGCGCTACTGTCGAGACCTTCTTGGAAACCCCTGGCTCTTGGTTCAGAAAAACCAGCCTTCTTTAAAACTGCTAATAAGTTTTCCTGATCAAACATGTATCTGTGCTCATCTCCCATGTAGGCGATGTAATTGATGTAATCAATTTTTGAGGTTCTGTTGTAGGCTGGTGAATGGCCAAAGTATGGATTTTCAGGCAGTTCGCCATGAAGATAGGCCTCGATATAGACTCTCGCATTTGGAACGGAGATAGAAAAGACGCCTCCAATTTTGAGCACTCTTAAGCTTTCTTTGAGGAAATCTTGAGACTGGTCATAAGTGAGATGTTCAAGAAAGTGGGAAGAGTAGATCATATCAACAGAGGAGTCGGGAAAGGGGATTCCTTTTCGCATATCCCAAAAGAGATCACACTCTCTGGTCATGTCCATGGTAAGCCACGGAGGGGATCCTGATTTCTTGCCTGCGCCTACCTCCAAATTTATAAGTTCTCTTTTGGATGTCTCCCGGCGAATTTTCGAGGGAGTAGGTATTTGCTTCAGAAAAAAGAGGAATGATTTCGCCAAACTCTTAAGAAGTGGCCACTGCAAAATCGAGATCTTTCCAGTAAGAGAAAACGAGAGTAATATTGAAAGGATAATGCCTTTTCAATCAAGATCATTCGTTTTCCCCGGAGATCAATTAATTAACGGGTTTATTCTGATGAAAAAGTCATTACCTGAAAAATGGTTAAGCAGAATTGAAATTTTCGCCATTTCAGAAGAACAAGGTTCTGTGATAACGGAGAGAGTGACTCAGACGCAGTAACTCTATTGAATGATGAAGAATATGCGCCTAAGGTATAGAAAATCACATGTTTAACGCTCATGTAAACCTTGCGGATGGGATGGCCTTGATAACCTAAATTATGGTAAAAAAAAACCAAATAAACAGTATTTTCTTCTTAAGTGTCTGAAATTCAATGCCTCCCTTTTCTGTTGACTGCGGAAGGTAGATCAGGCTTTAAGGAAGACTTTTCTCTTTTCACTTTGAGTCCCAGTTTGAATTGTAGGTCTCAGTTTATTATTGTGGGGGCCGGTTGGGCCGGTCAGACGATCGCTGAAGAGATTCTGAAGCATAGTAAGGCTGAAATCCTGGGGTTTTTGGATGATCGAATAGGCGAACTCAAGGAGGTGGATGTCATTGGGCGGAAGGTTCCGGTCGTGGGAGATACTCGAAAGATGAAGGATTCTCTTGAAGAATTCTGCGCAACAGATCTTGTTGTTGCTATCACTCATGAAAGAGAGGATCATCTTCTGAAAGGGTTGATGGAAGCCTTTGAATCGGAAGTTCGAGTGCATCAGATGCCTGACCTTTACGCTCAGTTGACTGGAAAGATCCCCTTGAAACACATAGGTGAGCATTGGGTGTTACCTCGTCTGAGGTCTCCTGTGGTCGACGTGAATTCTGTCATGATTAACGTCCTAGATTATGCTATCAGTCTTCTTCTTTTTTTTGGTGTCTTAATTCCACTTCTTCCTTTGATCGGCCTCATAATTAAGCTTGACTCTCCTGGGCCAATCTTTTTCGTGCATAAGAGAGTTGGCCTTAGGGGGAAGCGATTTACATTAATTAAGTTTAGGTCTATGAGCAATAAGATCGGAGCGAACTTTTCTGTAAATCAAGGAGATCAGATAACTAAGTGGGGCCATTGGATGAGGAAACTTAGGATTGATGAGCTGCCCCAGTTGATAAATATACTGAAAGGAGAAATGTCCTTGGTTGGGCCACGACCAGAAACGGTGAGATTGGTGAACTGTTACAAAGACGAAATACCTTTCTATAAATATCGTCACATGGTAAAACCTGGTCTGACTGGATGGGCCCAGGTCAACATGGGTCACGTGCATGGGGCAGAAAAAAATTTACAGAAACTCCAATACGACTTATTTTTTATCTTAAGAAGAACCGTTTGGCTTCATCTTAGAATTTGTCTTAGGACAGTCTATGTAGCATTAACAGGGTTCGGGGCAAAGTAATAGCCTGCTGAAAGAATTGGGACCACAATGAAGAGAGAAGAGGAAATGTCTGTTGTCGGCCTGAACCCGAAGAAGGATCAGGTGATGGAGGAGGGGCTTGATCCCTACAATCTGGCGATGATCCTATGGGGCGAACGCAAAGGGATTTTATTGTTCTCGTGCATAGTGACACTTATGGCCATCTTGGATCAGGTGTTTCTTGCCCCTGTGATCTTCAGGAGTGATGCTCTGATTGTATCGGTTGGGGCAACTCAAACCAGTTCGAAATTTGAGGGTTTCGGTGGATTGGCGCACATGGTTGGCATGGAGTTACCTGAACAGGTCAATACCTTGGAACTCATTCTCAAGAGTCGAAGCTTCGCATTAGAGCTGGCGCGCAAAATCCACCTTCCGAAAAAGTGGGGGGAAAGTGAACTGGCCTGTGTTAGAAGAATGAAGTCGGACCACTTAATCATCCAGACATCAAAATCCGGTCCACAGATCAGTATAGCGTGGGAGGACCAAAGTCCTGAATTTTCAAAATCTGCTATTGAGGTGGCTTTGAAAATTCTTGAAGAACGCATGGTGTCTTATACCAATAGGAAGAAGCGGCACAGAGTTAAGTTTCTTGAGGCGCGCACAGAAGAAGCAAGAAGAGAGTTGATTCATTCTGAAGAAGACTTATTGAGGTATCAGAAAAAAAATCAAGGTATTGCTATTGAGGAGCAGGCAAAGTCGATTCTCAATCAGTTAAATCTTTTAAAAATAAAGCGACAAGAGAAAGCCCTCGAGCTTAGCTCATATAAGGAGATTTTCAGTGAAGGTTCCAACGAGACGGAGAAACTGAGAAGAAATCTAAGCAGCATTGATCTGAAAATTAAAGAAATCATTGGTTCGGAAGAGAATTCCCAAGCAGGGCTGGCGACGAGAACATTGATGGAGATCCCTGGGTTAGGGCTGGAATATTCAAGAATGATGAGAGCAGTGATACTCAATCAGAAGGTTTTTGGACTTTTGGTGGAGCAGTTGGAGATGAATAAGATTGATTCTCTCAAAGATTCAGAAACCTTTGAAGTTTTAGATCCTCCTGTTGTTCCTGACTATCGAGTCAGGCCGAAGAGAACTGTGGCTGTGGTGGCCGTCGGTGTGACAGCCTTACTTTTTGCTTCAGTGTTCACCTGGGTTCTGTATTACATCAGAAGAAGAACGCAGGTCATGATGCTGGCTGAAGTTGACGTCGAGACAAGAGAATCAAGGGTCTAATTCAAGTTAAGGCCCAGCTTTTAATGTTCTCAATCTTATCTCACCCAGGGTTTAAAAGGTACTTTGGGAATACGTCCTGGTTGATGTTAGATAAGGTGCTTAGGTTGGGGACCAACCTATTTGTAGGCCTTTGGGTAGCTCGGTACCTCGGACCTGACCAGTTTGGAATCCTGAGTTACGCTGTTAGTGTCGTTGCTCTGGTAGCAGCCTTGTCGACATTTGGACTTCAGGGTATTGTTGTAAAGGAGATGCTAAGAAGTCCGAACAGTCTTCAGAGGGTATTTGCGTCTGTTTTTACAATAAAACTGATTCTTGGCTCCCTCGCCATATCTATTATCTATCTTGGCGCACGTCTGGATAATGAGATCGATTCAAATGAACTTCTTGTTCTGATTCTTGCTTCAGGAATGGTGTTTCAGTGTTTTGACGTCGTAGAACATTATTTTCAGAGTCAGATACAAGGAAAATTTACAGCGGTTGTTGCGATGACTTCCCTTTTGATCTCATCGGGAGCAAAGGTTGTTCTAATTTGCTGGGGAGGAGAGGTTTATCATTTTGCAGTGGTGATCCTTCTGGAACAGGTGATGCTACTTATAGGTTATGTAGTTGTTTTCATTCTGAAGTCAACTCACGGTGTAGGCATATTCTTTAAGGCTTCATTACAAGAGATTAGAAACCTTTTGTCCTTAAGTTGGCCACTGGCCTTAAGTTCCATTATGGTAACGGTATACCTGAAAATTGACCAGGTGATGATCCATCAGATGTTGAGTGAACGGGATACAGGTCTTTATTCCGCGGCAGTGAAGGTGAGTGAGTTGCTAAATTTTATTCCGGTAACGGTTGCGGCATCGCTCTTTCCTGCGATTCTGAATGCTAAAAAGAGAAACGAACAGGTTTATCTGAATAGAATACAGGGTTTGATGGACCTGTTTGCCACATTTGCAGTTCTATTAACTTTTCTGCTCATAATTTTTTCAAGTGTAGTAATGGTAGGCTTCTTTGGTGAAGACTACCGAGACTCTGTTCCCTTACTACAGTGGCATGTGGGATCAACACTTTTTGTATATCTTGGCGTCGTAGGGGGTAAATGGTATCTCAGTGAAAACTACCAGAAGATCGCCATGTGCTGGACCGTGATTGGTGCAGTGATCAATATCCTGTTGAACTTAATATTGATTCCTAAGTTTGGAACTATTGGTGCCGCTGTTTCTACATTGGTAAGTTATAGTCTTGTTGGGTATTGGTTAGATATGACACTCAGAAGAACGAGAGTGATATTCAAGATGAAGACCTCAGCCATACTAGGAGGTATCTTCCTGAGAAGATTTAAAGTGTCATGAGCAGGCAATGCGAGAGATCTAAACAGATTCCTGTAAGATGAAATCACCACTGCTTTTTTTGACTTTCAACCGACTTGAGGTTGCGGTAAAGGTATTCTCAAGAATCCGAGAGGCGAAACCAAACCGCCTTTATTTAGCCTCTGATGGCCCGAGAGATTTTTGTAGGGGTGAGGATAAAAAAGTTCAGGAGGTTAGAGAAACCATCATGTCAATGGTGGATTGGAGTTGTGAATTGAAAACACTCTTTAGGTCAAATAACTTGGGATGTGGGAAGGCCGTGAGTGAAGCCGTATCTTGGTTTCTGTCTCAAGAAGAAGAGGGAGTCATTCTAGAGGATGACTGTTATCCGTCTCATTCCTTCTTTAGATTCTGTGATGAGATGTTGGATACTTATAGGGACCACAGTGATGTCCTTCATGTGGGTGGCACAAACCCTTTGACTGAAAGCAAGGCATCAGACACATATTATTTTTCTAGGTATAATCGGATATGGGGCTGGGCCACTTGGAGAAGGGCTTGGGAGCATTTTGATCTCTCGATAGAGTTTTGGCCAAGCGTCAAAGAAGACGGTAGGCTGCATAAAATCCTAGGGAAATATGAGGCTGAGCATTACTCTCGCCTTTTTGATCTGGTTCACTCTGGAAAAATTGATACTTGGGACTATCAATGGTTCTTGTGTCGTTTGCTGAATGGACTTGCTTTGATTCCCAAAGCAAATCTGGTCTCAAATTTGGGGTTCAATTCTGAAGCAACTCACACACTAGACAGTGATAGCCCTCTATCCAACTTGGAGTTAGGGGTGATGGAGTTTCCGTTACGTCATCCTTTAAAAGAAGTTGATCTTCAACTGGATAAAGCTTGGGCTGCCCTGACTCCTTCGCAGGTGTCACTCTGGAAGAAGGTGATAAGGAAATTGGGGATGAAATGAAGGTCGGCATTCTAACTTTTCATAACGGATATAACTATGGTGCCTTCGCACAAGTTTTTGCGCTTCAGGAGTGTATCCGCTCCCTTGGATACGAAGTAAAAATCATTCACTACAAAAACCTAAGGTTTACGCTTGGCGAATACCGCCATTTCCTCATCCGAAAAAGCGTGTTTGAGATACTAAGTAATTTGATCAAGATAAGAAATTTTAAGAGAGATTTCAGATCACTAGCTTTATCTTCAAGGACGTATGAACTGGGAAAAGAAAATAGAGAATATGATGTGGTCGTCTTTGGAAGTGATTCTATCTGGAATTATACTAACCCTTTAAATCCAATGGATATGGGCTATTTTGGGGTTGGTGTGGATGCTGATAAAATAGCTTACGCCGTTAGCATGGGGCCTGATGGTTATGATTCTGATCTGCCAACGCCACTTTTGGATTCAGTCTGTAGTTTTAAGGCTATAGGGGCGAGAGATGAAAACACTCTTGATTTCTCGAGAAAGGCTGGAGTTAAAGCTCCCTTGGAAATTGTTCTGGATCCAACTTTCTTATATGACTTCGCCTCCAGAACAGCCAGAAAAAGAGAGCCTGAAAAATATCTCTTAGTTTATGGCTATCAATTCACCCAGGAACATAGGGAGGCTACGCGACAGTTGGCTCAGAAGATGGGGTGGGAGTTGGTGTCAGTTGGTTATGAGAACTCCTGGTGTGAGAGGTCTATGCCCACAGTGTCTCCCTTTGAGTGGTTGGAATGGATCAAAGGGGCGGAGATGGTGATGACATCGATGTATCATGGAACCCTGCTCTCAATACAGATGGAAAAACCTTTTTGGTCCTTTGTCTCTCCGTATAGAAGAAAGAAAATATCCCACATTTTAAACCTACTCAAGTTGGAGGACAGAATGGTGGAGGAGAATGAACCCAAGGAGTTTCTGTTGGAGAGACTATCAGATCCTATCGAGTGGGATACTTTACGAGATAGAAAAAAAAGATTGGTACTACAGTCGATGAACTTTTTGAGAAATAGTCTAATCAATGCATTTTAAAAAGTTCATTCCTCAGGCCTTAAAGAGAAGGTATTGGTTTATAAGGCATAGCCTGAAGATGCTTTCTGAACTCTGGGTAGAATATCGTCATTATATGACTCACTCGGGTACTGGGAACGTTAGCATGACATCCAAGAACCTAGAGTCCAGAATTACTGCGCTCTACCACACGTTGGAGAAAGCACTCTCTTTTGAAGAGATCAGGCCAGGCTTCGGAAGGGAAAACATTATGGATCTGACCCGACTTCTGAATGAGCCCATTGCAAAGAGTGGAGAATTGAGTGAGTCTCAATGTGTTCTTTCTGCACTAAATGCGCTGAGGGAATATCAGCAATTTCACAGAAAAATTTCTTATGATTTGGATGAGGCCCTTAACAAAGAAGTGGAGCGTGTTTTAGAATCCCATTCAGAAGGGGATGCCCCATTTAGAAAGATATCAAAGGAGGAGCTCTTGGTTGGGGTCGGCGCGATATTTCCTGAATTCACACAGACGAGGCATAGTATTAGGGGATTCTCCTCTAGGAAAGTAGATGAGGACGATGTTAGAATTGCTATATCGAGAGCAAAATATGCTCCTTCGGTGTGTAATCGACAGACTTCAAGGGCGTATTGGATTAAGGACAAAGAGAAACTCGAGAGAGCATTGGTTTTACAGCGTGGGAATCGTGGTTTTCATAATCTGAACCATGTTCTTGTTGTTACGTCTCTGACGGAAGCATTTGCAGGCGCAAATGAACGATTTCAAGGTTATATTGATTCAGGAATCTTCGCTATGAATTTGCTATATCATCTGGTTGCTAGAGGTTTGGGGACCTGTCCACTTTGTTGGTGTCATTCGTCGGAAGAATCTCAGGAATTAAGGACTCTTCTTAATATTCCAACTAATGAACGAATCATCATGATGATTGGATTTGGCCATTATCTGGGCAAGGTCGGCGTGACGGCATCTCAAAAGAACGAAGATTCTCATTATCTCAAAATTATTGGTGAAAACTGAGCCTAGTATGAAAAAGAAAATACTTTTTGTATTCGGGACACGGCCAGAAGCAATCAAGATGGCTCCACTAGTCAAAGAGTTTCTTTCTAAAGGGAAAGATGTCTTCGAGACCGCTATTTGCGTGACGAGTCAGCACCGGGAAATGCTGGATCAGGTTCTTGAGGTGTTTGATATTATTCCAGATTATGATTTAGATGTAATGAGAGAAAACCAAGACCTGTTTTCGCTGACATCAGGTTTGCTTGAAAAAATGAGATCTGTATTGGAAAAAACCACTCCGGAATTGGTTTTTGTTCATGGGGATACAACGACAACGATGGTGACATCTATGAGCTGTTTTTATCTTAGAATAAGAGTTGCTCATATTGAAGCTGGCCTTCGCTCTGGAAATATGTTTTCTCCATGGCCAGAAGAAATGAATAGGAGAGTCACGACTCTCGCCTCATGCTTGCATTTTGCCCCAACGGAATCAGCAGCCAGAAATCTGGCAAGAGAGGGGGTCGATATGGCAAAAGTACACGTAACCGGAAACACGGTTATCGATGCTTTGTTATCTGTGAAAAAAAGAATTGAAATGGATGATTCACTGAAAGATTCCATAGTAAAAAATATCGGAATTGACTCACTGCAAGATAAGAAGCGATTCATCCTTATTACTGGCCACCGGAGAGAAAATTTTGGAGAGGGTTTTTTGGAAATCTGTGAGGCGATTAGAGTGTTGGCTAGAGATAATCCTAACATTGATCTGGTCTATCCGGTTCATCTGAACCCAAATGTTCGGAAACCCGTTCACGAAATTCTCGAAGGCTTGGATAATGTGTATCTGATCCCCCCCTTGGATTATATCAGTTTCGTATTCCTACTAATGGAATGTTACTTTGTCCTCACAGACAGTGGGGGAATTCAGGAGGAAGCTCCAACGTTGGGTAAGCCAGTCCTAGTAATGAGAGATACAACTGAAAGGCCAGAAGCAGTGGAGGCAGGTGTTGTGAAGATGGTTGGTGCCAATCGAGAATTAATCGTTGAGAATGCCCAGAGTTTAATTGATGATCATGCTATATATTCTGCGATGAGTCTCCCAGGGAGCCCTTATGGATGTGGCAATGCTTCCTCAATAATCCTAAAATTAACAAGGGAAGCTCTGAATTGAAGAAGAAGTTAGTTCACGTCTCTATGTTTTATCACCCGGTTACAGGGGGGCAAGAGGTCTATGTGGAAAACTTGAATGAACATGTGCTCGGTGACTATGAGATTCATGTGCTTCAGCCTAATAATTACTATTCGAAAACATGGCCCAAGAACATTCACCGCACCATATGTCTGCCCAAAATAAATAGGCTGATCCATGACCTAAATTGGTTTGTCTTCAATATCGGAATTTTCTTGAAGAGGAAATTCCTGAAGAATTTCGATGTTGCTATCACTCACTACGCCTTTCACCATAAATGGGTGGCTCGCCCTCAGATTGTTATCTCTCATGGCGTAGACTGGAGAGTTAATCATTCAACTTGGTCTGACCACTATCGTAAATCTATGGCACGAAAACTTAAAGAAGAGCAGGGACCAAATGTGATTGTTGCAAATGACACAAATTTTCTGCGAGAAATTGGTTTTGATGCGGAAAATGTTGAGCCCTTTACGGAAATTTCATCAGATGTGTGGTATATTCCCAACTGTATCGATACTAATCTGTTCAAGTGTGCCGGGTTAGAACGAAAGAAGCAAATTCTCTGCCCTAGAAATATTCGATGGGAAAGGGGAATTCATCTCGCGATCGAATCTTTAATTGCACTTGCGAAAAGAAAAGAGGGAGATGGCTATGTTCTTAAGATAGCTGGAGGCCCACTTAAGGGGAGTTATTTTGAAAGTTGCTTGAGACTAGCTGAAGCAAGTGGACTTGAAGATCGGATATTTTTTTTGGGATCTCAGAGCAAAGCGCAACTTCTCGAACTTTACCAGGAGTCTATGCTGACGATTATTCCAACGATGGATCAGGAGGGGACTTCCCTAAGTGCACTCGAGTCGATGGCTTGTGGGACACCTGTGGTTGCCACAAGAATTGGCGGATTGATCGACCTTCCGGTTAAGCTTAGTTCTGTTGATTCGGAGTCCTTTTGCGAATCGATGATTGAGGTGCTCACTCGACATCAAGACTATTCTCTTGAGCAATGCAGAGTCACCAGGACTGTTTTCAATGTTGAAAGGTGGGCCGAGGCTTGGAGAACAGTGATCAAGAATTTTAGTAAACGCTTCCCTACATGATTGCCAGGTGTCTGGATGTTTAACTTTAGGATGGTACCAAACATCGAAAAGATTGACGTGCTCTATTGTGTAAAAGATTTTGGAGAAATTTTATTTTCTGGGGATGGTGTTAAGGGAATTGGCGACATGACCATTGTAAGGGCTGAATGGATTTGACGTTCATTCTCTGTTTTGGTAGCTACTTGTTAAACCTAGTGGAAGTGAGGTAATAGTGGTTTTTCTACTATTAGGACCTCTTGGTCTCTTTATTGTTTTTAGGGTAGTCTTTCCCCTTATATGGTGTGTTGACTACTTATTCTCCAAGGACGACTCCACGGAGGCTTTTCAGTTGGTCGGAGCACATCTGTTCTACCTGCTCCTGCAAGGAGTGTTACTCATCATCTTGATGTTGGAAATGGTGAGTTCTTCGGAGAGATTACGCCGCGTGCGCTCCAGTTTAGGTTATTTGAGGGAGAAGGAACACCAAGCCAAGAATTCATTATATATATGTGTGGGTTTACTAATAATTTTCTTTTTATTGAACTTCAACAGTCTTCCAATTTTTATGGAGGGTGGGTCAGACGCTATCATGATGCTCAATGAAGAAAGAAAGGGCCATACTTGGTTTATGTATGGAGTGCTCGGTTCGCTACTTCTTATTTTTTGTGTCGTGTTTGCTCACTACCGCTCTCTCCTTAAAAAATCATTAGTTGCACTGGTGACTCTGGTTTCTGCAGTGACCACAGGGAAGAAGGCGTCTTTATTCAGCGTTTTTGGAAAACTGTTGTTAACACACTACGGCCTCTCATTGAGGAAGCCTCGATTACCTCTGTTTCTGATCTTGTCTTTTGGCTTAATCTGCAGTTGGTTTATCGTGTTTCAATTCTCTAGGACAGCAGGTTTCGACTTTCACATCTTCGAGATAGGGTCGATACTTTGTGATCTGATATATTCATCGTCAACGGTTTACTTGGAGCAGATCATAAGACTTGAAGGGTTTCGATACGCAGAGGCTTACGCTGAGGGATTGGGAGCATTTGGGCCTGTGGTATATATCTTAAATCCATTCACGAAGGTAATTTTAGATACGGGTATATCCAAAGCACCAGGGCCTTTTTTAGGTGAAATGCTATTTAACTCGAGTACGCCCAACGGGGCAAATTTTACGTTATTCTTTGAATACTATTTTTCTTGGGGAGGTTATTGTGGCGCATGGTTATCTTTTGCTCACATGACTCTTACCTTCTTTCTTGCGAGATTTTTTTTCTTCAGATTTCTTTATGACTGGAAAGAACATCTCTTGGTATCAAGTGTTTGGTTAGGTCTTTTTCTTTCCTGTTTCTCATTCCTTGCTGATGCTCTGTATACGACTCGTAGCCTACCATTTGTTTTCTTTCCTTTGATAATACTTTTGGCCTTGAGAATCATGCAGCGACAATTGCCGCTAGATTATCCGAGTTGAGACCTTGTGGATTAAAATTAGAAGGGGCAATAAATATCCTAGTTCTAACGGATCGTCTGACATTTTTCTTTTTTTCGCTGTTAGACATGTCGCCGTTGGAACTGCTGGTCTCCACTTCGATGAAGGTTTTCATGGGGTCTGAAAAGGGAGATGACTGATGCTGTCCAGTCTTGATCTTAGAGAGAACCGGCCGGAAAAATGCATTCTGTCCATTGTTGTTCCAGTGTATAGGTCAGAGGAGCACCTGTCTCAATTTCTCGAGAGCTATATCAGGATCGAAGGGGTAGAGCTGATTGTGGTCGACGGCGGCAGCGGTGCTGATGTCGTTTCGTTATTGAAGAAATATGGTCAGGTCATTTCTTATTGGGTGAGCGAACCAGACAACGGAATCTATGACGCGATGAATAAAGGAGCTCGTAATTCTAAGGGAGTTTTTCTTTTTTTTATGGGAGTAGATGATGAAATTCTCTTCGATGAGATGAAGTGTCTTGTTGATTGCCTCGGTAAAGAGAACACATCAGAGATGATGGCGATGCCGGTCTCTCTGAATTCGAATAGAATAGCTTATCCGAATCTTAAAAAGTCACCGCCCCTTCTTCATCATCAAGGCTGGTTGACCTCAAGAAGGATATTTGATGCCTGTAATGGGTACTCCTTGGAGTATGCCCTTCATTCTGACTATGACCTGATGCTCAGAGCAAGATCATCTGGGGGCATCGCTTACTACGAAAAACCAGTTTGTGCATTTCGACGTGGGGGTCGCTCAACGAGTGGGAAAAATTTTGTTACTTCCGTAAAGGAGCTACTTAAGATCTATTTTAAAAACGATGGGTCCATAATGGATACCCAGTGGATAATGTTCATTCTTAGGCCTTTGTCTTATCTGATTAGGGCAAGAAGGTAGAGATGAGGTTGTTTTCGAGTAAATTACTCGTTAATGTAAGTGTGGTGCATGTCAATCATCGGGGGATGGGTGAATTTACTAAAAGGCTTTTGTTAGATTTCATGAAGGAGCATGGGGAAAAAGTGGTTCTCCTGTCTAATCGAAAGATAGATCCCGATTTTCTGAGTGAAGCGAAGTTGTTAGGTGCTTCTAAAATGATTCTTCCTTGTCCTCTGCCAATTTTGGAACAGTTGCTGATTCCTCTGCTTTGTATCTTTCTTCGTCCTCAGGCCTGTTATTTTCCATCGAATACTTTTTCAGTGTTAAAAGTTCCAGGGACAAAATATGTTGCAACTATCCATGACCTGATTTTTATGTCCGACGATTATCTTCCAAATTCCGTTGTGCAGAGGATCGGTAAGATATATCGAAAAATAACATTGATCTGGGGTATTAGAGTTTTGGATAAAGTGAGCAGTGTGTCTAGAACTGCTCTTTCTGAAATTGAATCTAGGTTTTCTTTTCGGGATGATGTTGTCGAGCCAGAGAATTCGGTTCTTTACAATAGTCTTAGCATATGCAATGGTTATCAGGATTCTATTCTATCGAAGTATTCTGTTGAAGAGGGAAAGTATTTCTATTCAATTTCTGGCATTAGTCCCAATAAAAATCTACCATTCTTGCTTAGGAGTTTTTCGAAGTTTTCGGAGCAGGATAGCAGAGTTAAGCTGGTTGTGACTGGGGTTAAGGGAGAGTTGAGCGAGTATGCTATAGACCGTGTTGTTTTTACGGACTACGTGTCAGATGATGAGAAAAGATCATTGATCTCAAATTCATTGGCACTGGTTATGCCCTCTAAGGAAGAAGGTTTTGGTATTCCGATTTTGGAAGGGCTTTACTATAACGGAAGAGTGATTGCCTCAGATATTCCGGTCTTTCGCGAGATTGGTGAAGAAATGATTGAATATTTTGACCCACATGATGAGACTTCCCTTTGCGAGGTCCTGTCGACCGACAAGATTGTTGATAAAATAGAAGCAAAAAATTATGTTACTCGTCGATTTTCGGTTCGAGATTCTTCTAGAAAACTCACAAGATTACTCGGGTGGTGATGAGGCGGAAACTGCTTGTTGTCAGTGGGAGATTCCCGTATCCATCGCACAAGGGAGACCAACTAATTCTTTCGAAGCAGTTAGAGATGATGTCCAAAAAGTGGGACATCATTCTTGCGACGATGTATTCTCATCCAGGTGAACTGAAGGAATTACCTGCTCTTGAAAGGTTTTGCAAAGAGACGCATGTTTTTAAATTTTCGAAGATAAGAGCGGCCTTGGGAGTGATGAGTTCTCTGATAAGAGGAAACCCATTGCAGGTAGGTTATTTTCGCGATGCATTATTTCAGAGATTGGTCGAAGGCCTTGTAGTTGAAAAAAAAATAGATTTAGTGCATGTCTATATGTTGAGAATGTCTTATGTTGGCACGCGGCTCAAACTGCCTAAGTTTATTAGCCTGATTGACAGCATGCATTTAAATTTTTCGAGAAGGGCGACGAGTGAAAGGGGATTAATGAAGGCGATCTGTTTTTATGAGGCACACTCTTTGAAGAGGTTTGAGCCTTTGGCGGTAAAAGAATATGATTCAGCTACCGTTGTGGCAGAAACAGATCTCATGGATTTGAGAGATGAAAGGGTGAAGTGTTTTCCTTTGGGGGTAGAGCTACCCAAGGTCAGGAATATAGAAAAACGAAAGTCGATTATTTTCTCCGGAAACATGGGCTATTATCCAAATCAGCACGCTGTTAGGTGGTTTTGTGATAAGGTTTTCCCACTACTCCGTAGAGAACAACCAGATGTCACATTTGAAGTGGTAGGGAAAAATGTGCCAAGAGATATCCTTTGCCTGAATAAAGAGGGCGAGATCCGTATTCATGGCTATGTAGATAGTGTTATTGAAGTGCTGATGGAGTGTTCCATCGGTATCGCACCAATGCAAACTGGTTCTGGAATGCAGATCAAGATTCTAGAAGGGATGGCATGTGGGCTTCCGATGGTCGTGTCTAGTTTAGGGTTGGGGTCGGTTAAAGCATTGCATGGAAAGGAACTTCTTGTCGCGGATGAACCTAGGGAATTCGCGGAATCATGCAGTCGACTCCTGAATTCTGAAGTGTTGAGGTTAGAGATGGGAAATAAAGCACGGAAATTCATTGAGGACCATCACTCATGGGAAGGTTATTTTGGGAATATCCAAAATGAGTTCGAAAGAATATTGGGAGGTGATGAGAAAGGACGAGAAGGTGTTGGTCAGCTTGGTGATCGGGAATGACAAATACCAAGGGCGTTCATAGCTATCTGAACGATGTAATCATTGATGCATGGGTCGGTAGTTGGCGTAAGACTTGAATCGTTATTGACTTGTGTTCGTGTTCATCTAGGAATATGAGACTAGGTGGAGATTCTTCTACAATCAGTCTACTCCATCGAAATCGAAGGGATTTACGTGAATTGCTAGAGAGTAGATAAAAAATCAGTCGCCTTATGAGGATGTCAAAAGAAGCAGCTTTTCCGCCGAGTTGGCTGAAGAATTGAAACAGCAACTTGTGATGGATGAGATGAGAGCGTTGCGATCTTTTCTAGTTGAAGAAAATCTTCCAGGATTGACCGAGACAGGCACCTCATTCTTGAGGCTATTCACCTATCCCCCCCTTTCCGCTCCTCGTGGTTTTCTTGGCGGTCATCATTTTTCGAAAACGAATGAATTCTTGCTGAACCGTGGTGAGTGTGTCATCGATTGGAGCCTGAAGAGCGAAGTCTTGGCGCACTGTTGGAATACATTCTTACTCCTTTGAGTCGATCCGTGCTTTTAACAGGCTCATCTTTGAAAAATGTCGACTGCTGCACAATGAACTCTCCTTAAAAAAAGAATCATGAAAACTTTGAAATTCAGCAAGTTTCACGGCATCGGAAATGATTATGTCTATGTGGACACGTGGGAGCAGGATGAGCCTGTCATCGGGTGGAAAGAGGCAGCTATTCGATTAGCGGATCGCCGTTTTGGCATCGGTGGAGATGGTTTGATCCTTATCGAAAAAGGGAAGAGTGAAGGCGCTCATGGCACCATGAGAATGTTCAATGCCGACGGTTCAGAATCTGAAATGTGTGGGAATGGCTTGAGGTGTGTCGCAAAGTACCTCCACGATGAGAAGTATCGAGGCTTGGACCATATGGATCTGGATACTGGTGCCGGGTGTCTTGGGGTGAATATTGCAGAGAGAGATGGAGAGGGGCAAGCTTCTCTAATGGAGATCGACATGGGGCTTCCGATACTCAAGGGGCCAGAGGTGCCGTGTACTGGAGTGACTGATGGGGAAGAAAGCACGCTGGAAGTGGGCGGAATGTCTTTGAAATACACGGCCGTTAGCATGGGAAACCCCCACTGTGTTATTTTTGTTGACGACGCCAAGACCTTTCCCGTTGAAACCATTGGCCCTCAGATAGAGAATAACACTGAGCTTTTCCCTAATCGGGTTAATGTGGAATTTGTGCAGATTTTTTCCCGCAATGAAGTTCACCAGAGAACCTGGGAACGTGGCTCGGGAGAGACTCTTGCTTGTGGGACTGGAGCTTCAGCCGTCGGAGTTGCTGGTCAACTCCGGGGACTGTTGGATGAGAAGGTTCTGGTTCATCTAGAGGGTGGAGATCTGAATATAGGCTGGAAAGGGAAGGGGAGTAGTGTGATCATGACCGGTCCGGCAACTCGAATCTGTGACGGAGTGACTTCTCCCGGCTTTCTGGATCGTTGAACATGCCACTCTCTGTACCGGAACTGGCCAAGAGAAAGGCCTTTCTGGAGAGATGTGTCTTATCGGCTTCGGGGCTTCGATTCATTCATTCGGGTGACGAAGACGACGCTTCAGCGGAAGTCTGCGATGAGGCAAAGCTATTTGTACTCTGTGCCCTAGAGTCTTTTCTGATTAAGGGGAATTTGCAGGGGAAAGATGAGATTTGGTTAGGTAGAGACTCTAGACCATCTGGGCCGTTCCTCTTAAATCTTGCGGAACATTTTTTGCGCTCAAAAGGAGTGCGAGTAAGGAAGATGGGCTTGGGG
>Ga0233432_10001302_pt1 | contig 24144 bp, 18 predicted proteins | sample SI_122_August201_6_FD_179870 | JGI IMG/M metagenome (GOLD analysis project Ga0233432, IMG submission 179870) | Seawater microbial communities from Saanich Inlet, British Columbia, Canada - SI_122_August2016_10_MG | ecosystem: Environmental > Aquatic > Marine > Inlet | place: Canada: British... | reverse complement strand
CCTGCTCCATTCCCGATCGCCAAGAAACCACTTTCTCTCGAGCCAGACGTTCAGCAACTTCCTCCAATCGAACAAACGGTATCCCCTCCAACAAAGACCACGTTTCAATGGCAGTCGCAGGTGCAGCTCCTTGAAAATCAACTTTCTCGCCGTTTAAAGTGACCTTACTCATACTCTCGTTCAAAGAACCACCTTCAATTGAATTTCGCCAAGCCTCAAAGTACCCGAACTCAGAATACGGCAACGCAAACCGCCTCGGTCCTTCAACAGAGCTTCCGCACCCGGACCAAGCGCTTCGTTCATCCAATAACAAGGCGAACACTCTTCGCTTCCGAAAAATTCCACTCCATTGATCTCGAATCGCTTTCCGATCAATTCATTTAGATCGACCCCCGATACAATCACATTGCGACGCAATTGAGAGAGTTCGAAATCCTCAAGCCCGAGCAATCGCTCGACAGTATCGGCAACCTTCAATTCGAAGAAAGTCACCTGCCCTTTGAAATCTTCCCGGTAGTCGAAAAACCGATCTCCTTCCAAACCGCGACCGTTCACGCATTCCACCGAATCCACGCTCTGAGATCCGTGATTCAATCGCTCATGACCATGCCGACCTTTAAAGTCGTGACCCGGCGAAATGAAAATGCGGAAAATTTCTAGATTATGTATCAAATTAGGCATTCTGGGTCTATCTAGCTAGACGTTTTCGAACCGCCTCAACATCGTCAAAGGTATTCACGCTCGCAAGCAATTGCGATTCTTTAAGCGTAATTCCCTCTACACCCGATTTTTCGAGAAAACGTCTTAGGCTAAAATCTCCCTTTGCAACCCATTCCTCAAGAGCCGGCAAGCACGCCGCCTCGTACACGGCACACATCGGTTCTGGTTTTCCATCTCTCGCAATGAAACAGGTCGCCAATTTTTCCGGATTCCGAAGACTCAACAATTTTAATAACGAAGCTGGATCAAGTAACGGCATGTCGCACGCTACCGTCAGAACCGCTCCTCCCCCAGCATATTTCAAACCGGCAAGTACGCCAGCCACCGGACCGACGATTCCTTCGGCATCATAAATTAAAGCCGCATCGAATCGCGACGCGCGATCCTCGATTTGCGAACTGCGGCATGAAATCGCCAAGTTTTCGCAAAACGTATCCAACAAGCTCAACATATAATCCAGTTGTTTCGCTCCGTCATGAAAAGATAGCTGTGCCTTGTCTCGACCAAGCCTTCGACTCCGCCCCCCCGATAACACCAATCCCAAGATCGATCGCTTCATGAACCACTAGCCTATGTATATCTGAAGAGATGCAAGCTCGGATAAATCCCCAACCAAATCCATCCATGCAATCGTCGATATGAGCAATATCCCTCAGAGACCCTGAGCTCTTTCAGCAAAAAAGAGCCCTTTCCTCTAAAGTTATCCATAGAGGGGTAACCAAAAGTTATTCGTGCAGTTGACACGATTCAAAAACAACTCCTAGCGACAAGAACCTCGCGGAATATAAAACAAGGAAGTTAACATGTCAGTAGTAATAAATACTAAAAGCGCAGCTACGCTTGCGGCAAACAATCTAGCGTCGAGTAATGCTATGCATCAGAAAAGCCTTGCGAGGCTTTCTAGCGGTAAGAAAATTGTAGATCCTTCGGATGATGCCGGCGGACTAGCGGTTTCAATGAAATTAACCGCAACCATCAATCGTACTAAGGCAGTACATACAAACATTGCCAATTCGCTCTTATTCTTGCAAACGCAAGACGGTTCCTACCAAACCACAGCGCAGGTAATGAACAGAATCTCGGAACTGAAGATTCTATCCAATGACGTCACCAAGAATCCAAGTGACAACTACAACTACAACTCGGAATTCACCGCGCTGAAAGCCCAGCTCAACTCTCTTTCTACAGAGAAATTCAACGGGGTTTCACTCTTCACCTCCGGAGCTTCCGCAACTACTCTAGCCGTAGGAACAACCGAAGATAGGACCACTAGTCAACATAGACCAAGTAGCTCTTGCCAATGCAGTGACCAACGCTACCGGTGCTGCCAATCTAGCTGCGTTGAGCCAAACGAACGCTAAAAAAGCGATCGAAGACGTAGCCATGATTCGGGCCTAATCGCTCTAAGACTAATTAGGTAAACTACCATTATCTTAGTTTTAAAAGGGCTTTCCCTAGTGTAGAACCGCGTTTTTTTGCCCCCCCTTTTCTCAACTCGGAAACCAGAAACGTGCGCGATTCACACCGAAAAGGTAGGTCCTATAGAGGAATTTACCCATCGAATACTGAGCACATGCGTTCAAAACGCTAAACAGAATTCTAAAACGAGCGTTTAGTGGCACAAGCAAGGATAAAATCACCCATATAACAATCGCCACCAACTCAATCCAACTCTCCAGCTCATTCTAACACTTTTTCAAAACCGAATTTCCCGCCGACCGAAGCACAGCAATCGGATCCAGCTATACTTTCTTCTACATACAGCAGAAAAGCGTTGCCTGACGCTAATCGTTCAGGCGTGCAAAAACTAAACCAACCAAAAAACATCAAGGACGATATAATATGTCAATTACAATAAATACCAACTCGGCGGCTACCGTCGCTAGAAACAATCTAAACAGCAGCAACAACCTGCTGCAAAAGAGCTTAAACCGTTTGTCTAGCGGTCTAAAAATCGTTAACCCAGCTGATGACGCTGGCGGACTCGCCGTATCTATGAAAATGTCAGCCGCAATCAAACGTACCGACGCAGTCAATACAAACTTGGCCAATGCTCAGTCGTTTCTTCAAACGCAAGACGGTGCTCTGTCTACTGCAGGCAAGGTTCTCGACCGTATGTCGGAACTCAAAACGATGTCCACAGACGTCACCAAAAATTCAACTGACATCGCGAACTACGATACGGAGTTCACAGCTCTTATAGCGCAGCTCAATTCCCTCTCGACGGAAAAGTTCAACGGAGTCTCCCTATTCACAACGGCTGCCTCTGCGACTACTCTTCAAGTTGGAACCACCGAAGACGGAGCGACGACTATAAACCTCGACCAAGCGGCTCTCGCCAACGCAGTTGTAAATGCAACTAGTGCAGCGAACCTCGCCGCATTGACGCTATCCAACGCAACAGGAGCTATCGAAAACGTTGCGACACTTCGTGCAGCCAACGGAGCTCAGTCCAGCCAGATGGCATTCGCATCAGACATGTTGACTGTAAACAAGCAAAACTTAGAAGCTGCAAACAGCCGCATTATGGATGTTGACGTGGCAACTGAGTCGACAAGCTTAGCTCGTGCAAACATCCTCGTTCAAGCTGGCTCATCTATGCTCGGTCATGCGAACGCTTCGAGCCAAATCGCTCTAAGATTGATTGGATAAACAAAGGCTATCCTATTTCAAAAGTGACTCTCCTTCGCGGAGAGTCGCTTTTTTTGATATTATCATGCGCCGCGCCATAATCCGTTTTAAACCTCGATTACTCCATCCGTAACGTCCTCCTACTTTCTTTTGGCAGCAAAATCGCTCTGGCCCGCATAGCTTCACAATCCACGCGTAAACGAGGATCGATTCTCCACGCTATAGATGGTAATGAAAACGTACCTATATCGCATTTCGTTGATTCCTTTCAATCATTCACACTCACAAATAGCGTCGAGTCCCTAATTCCATTTTGTCAAAATCTAAAATCGGACTTATTATCCCCAATCGGCATGACGACTCTCTCCCGCTCGCCAAATCGAAAGATGCTTTCGAACAAGCAGGAATCTGTATCGCAATCTCATCGCTCGAAACAATCGAGCTCTGCATCCACAACCGAAAAACTGCGTCGTTTCTAATGACTAACGGCATCCCTGCCCCACAGACATTCATCTTCGAAAAACTGAACCGCGATCGACTCTTTCAAAACCTACCGCTCATTTCGAAAACCGTAAACGGCTCCTCAAGCGAAGGAATCCAGATCATTCGAAAAACGGAAGAGCTTCCCGACAACCCCCTACCGCAAAGCACTCTCTACCAATCGATCGCTCCAGGAGACGAATACACGATCAACGTTTATGTCGCAAAAACCGACAAGTGCCTTTGCACAATCCCACACAGGCGTCTCCTAGTCAAGAATCGTGAATCTGTCCAAGCCGATCACCGAACGAAACGAAGCCCTCGTCAGGCTAGCCCATTCTATATCGGAGGCTCTACCAATAGCATGGGGCCTTTTGAATTTCCAAGCTTTCTACGACCCCAAGACAAACGAAGCTCAAATAATCGAAATTAACCCGAGAGTCGGTGGCGGCTTCCCACTCTCCCACCAGTCAAAAGGACACTACATCGAGTGGCTTTTACAAGAATTCTTCGATCAATGTCTTCTCCTCCCCCTCGCTAACTGGACAGACAAGCTTCGAATGTTGCGCTACCGCGACGCGATCTTCGATTTTCCGAGGTAAATTGGCGATTTCGCGATTTCAATCGACCTAAACTGGTAAGAATCCGTAAAAAATAAGTGCAAGTCCAAATTCGATCTAAGCCCGTACCGCCTAGAGCCGATTGTCACTGTGGAGTAGTATCGCCTCGCACCTACCTATGGACACAAATACTCAGTCAACGACTAATGCTGAATCGGAAATTCTCATAGAACGGACCGAGGAGATGCAGCAATTCGCATCTCTTCTTCCGCTTAACGAATTCACCATGCGAAGCAGCCGCGTCTACAATCTATGGGGAGAACACGGCGTAGGAAAATCAACTTTCATCTCCGCTTTCCAAAAGAGCGACACTGTGCATTTCAGCAAGATTCTCTGGATTACTCCTCGGAGTTCTGAATCAATCGACACACCTCAGGAGTTTATTGCAGCATGCAGTAAAGGCGTTTCCTATCTTAGAGAACCTGAACGCGAACAAGCCATCGCCAAAAAGCTCGACGAATCGCAGCACGGAAAACTTGATCCATTAAGATCGGATGATGCGATCCTTATCATTCGGTCGTCAGTTACCAACGACAAAAAGCCCTACATTAACGCTGCTGCCGCCTCCTCCGTAGGCCGCACCTCGTTCGTTCGCGATGACCTAGAAGTATCCCTTGGATTCGGAATCAACCGATCCGAGAAACAGGCCGAAGCTTTTCTTGACGCTCTCCCTCTTCAGTCAATGGGAACGGATTTAGTTATCCTCTATCTCCCTCATGTCGATCTCGTCTCCAAAGCAGTAAAAGACTGGTTTCGCGATTACGTAATTCCAGCCGCATCAAAAGGACCGTTTCGACGCAACCTTGTAGTACTGACCGAAACGCACGAACCTTTAGAATTCAACGCCCTCGATTACTCCTTTGGCGAATGGGATGAACAAGCAGTCGATTATCAATTATTGCCTGCTAATGAAGACTGCATCTACCAATACGCAGTGAACAAAGGGTGTTCGTCCCAAGAAGCGCGTTTCGTGTTCATCAAAAGCCTCGGTTATCCTCGAATCGCCCAAGATGCGGTTGAAAGATCAACAAAAAACAACCGAGATCGCAATACGCTTTCACATGCAATTTCGCTTTTCTCAGCATTGCCTTCTTCCGACAAGGCAAAGCTCGCCGCTTGCTGCCTACCAGACAAATTGTATCCAATCGAATTAGACGCGATCTTTGACAACGGGAATGGGCAAGATACCATTTCTTGGCTAGCTTCCCTTCCAGGCATACCCCTCACTTTGTCGCCAAACGAATCCTCCTATCGTATTCCAGACGACTTTCGATTCATCGCCACCAATTCGATCCAACAAGACAGTGCTTTCGATTTCTACAAGGATCGATGGTTGCCTTACGGACGGCTTATGCATGCCGTCCCTGCTAAATCCGATCGGAGCAAGCTGTACCTACTTGCCAGTCTCAGTTGGATAGAAAACGAAATTTGCGACTCCCTTTTCGACGAAAATGCTGAAAACGTACTCAGTTTCATGGATGCTAAACAAAAGTACTTCGTGAAGCGGTTCCAACGCACGCGAATTTCGGAACGCCTACGTCAAGATCTATGCGAAACTGTAAACAACATGGGGCATTCAGGAATTTCCTCACTAAGGAAACAGGCCCAAACTTTGTGGAACGATCGATGCGTCATTCTCAATCAGAACCTAGAGGATCTTGAAAAGTCCATTACGTCGTTAGAAAAACGAATGCAAAGGCTGCTTAATCGGAATGCGCAACTTAGTTCCTTGTTGAAGAATATCAATTCAGGAAGCCGAACAACTCTTAACCCGCAAGCTCTCGCCCAGGCAGAAAACAACCACCACGGCACATTGATCACATTATGCCTAAGCCTTTCCTCGATTTTATTCGTTGTCGGCCAGATATCCAGTTCGCCCACTGACCTCATCGGAAACATCGCAGGAACTGCATTCGTTGGCATTAGCCTAATTCTCACCCCTGGATGGAGACGACAACGACTCGCCAAAACGATTCGAGCTCGATCCAAAATAAAGGGCTCTCAGGAAAACCTTCGTAAAGAAAGTCACGAACTTGCGCAGCAAATTCATTCGGGCCAAAACGCCCAGAACGAATTACAACGAGAAATAGAACAAATAAAAGAAACTCTCCTTCACCCCTACGTTTGAAAAAGAGTTCCCCTTTCAGAGTCTGTTAAATAAATCCTCAAGTCTCAATACAGGGCTGGACCAGCTCAGCCTAGACCACACCGCGTAAGAGGAGAATGATTTCCGTTACTAGCACGCTACAAGCGCCCGCCCTACAGGTTTCAATTTATTCAACAGTCTCCAACAAACGGATAACGCCATTCTACTGCAACGCTATCCGTAAAACTGAGGTCTCCGCGCCGCGATCCACGAGCAACACGAAATCGTTCTTAGACTCGTCCGCTTGCAACGTTTCTATAAGAGAAACTGCCTGATCGAAATCATCGACAGGCACACCATCGATTTCCTTGATCAAGTCCCCTATCTGGGCACCACCTGTGTGAGCATTGCTATTGATTTTCACGAAGCTTGTTATCACTCCCGGAGTCTCGCCTGGCTCGACATCTAACTTCATGGATACGCTATCGTAAATCAAAAATTCACGGACGGTGAACCCCAAATCTTCGAAATAAAACCGTGATGCTTGACGAACTGGTTTCGGCGATTGACCCAAAATAACATCGATTTTAAAAATTTCTCCGTCTCGGGAAACGCCTAACTTAATAGTCTCCCCAATACTCCGCTTGGCTATCTGTTGCTCGAAATCCGCCACTACGACTCGCCGAGGCGTATAACGTTTCAATGCTTCGCCATCAATTGATATAATAAGATCTTTTTCCCGAAGCCCTGCTTCAGCGGCCGGACTGCCTTTGAGAATTTGACTAATCGATATCGCCGCTTCGCTACCCAAACCCATTAATTCGGCTACTTCGTCGTCGATCGTCTGAAGCCCTACTACACCCAGCCATGTCATGTCATTGGAATCCGGCGACGAAGGCAAACTACCCAATGTTTTAACCCATTCCGACGCCACGAAAAACGTCGTCGTCTGATCAGGCTTCCTTAGGTAAGCTTGATAAAGCTGCCCCTCTATCGTAAGGTAACGCTCCATATTTAAAGGATCCGTTCCCCATCCCGCAAACGCCCCCGAATTATCAAAGAGAATCGATCCGGGACTCGTAATCTCTCTCGTAGCAAACCCAACCGTCTCAGGCAGCAATTGAATTGTGGATACTTCTGCTCGCATAAAGTACGGCTTAAAATCGAGGTTTTTCATCGCCACGCCAATTCCCCATAGGGGCTGACCGGTCTGCATTTCAGCAAGTGGATAATCAGTAACCGGTTTCAACCGATCCCTCAGAACCTTCTCTACTTGAACGAAATGCCAACCATACGCCCGATCGCTGCCCAAGTATTCCGCATCATACGGCTTCGATTCGCCCAGAACGTAGACCTTGAACTCCTTGAGTTTATCGACCGACACCCATCCCGGAACTGCGTTCGCCGCTAATTGCAATACGCCACCGGAACTGACCACCACACCATTCACCGTCACCGGACGCCGGTCGACCTCCGTTTCCACGAAAAACTCGACAGCGAGCACCGAATTACGCCGCTCCTCGAACAGATCAAACAAACTCGGCGCGCCCTTAGCACCGAGTATCCCAATTGCGACTACCCAAATTACCAGGGAATGTATGAAGAATTTTATCATTAAGGCTTAATTACTTTGAACGATACCGTTCGATTGCGAAGCGTTTCCATCAGCAAAGCCTCCGGAAGCGATTCATAGGCATCATAGTAACCTTTGAGATCGTCCAATCCGCCTAGCTCAGTTTGATTGATCTTCGAAATCACATCGCCGCGCCTCAATCCAGCCTTTTCCGCCGGAAACGCCGATTGCGTACCAATAACCACGACGCCATCATCAGTCTCCAATTGTCTCTCCCGAGCGAAAGTTCTCGAAACTTCCCTTACAGTCAGTCCCCATTTTTCGAAGGCCCATTCCTTACCGACACGACTCTCCAATCGTTCGGTCACCACCTGAACAATAAACGACTCTTCCCCGCGTTTCATTTCCATCGAAATTTCCGCGCCGACCGCATAACTCGCAATCAAATTGCGGATTGGCGGAATCTGCTCAGGGAAACGACCATCAAAGTGCTTTCCATCTATAGATAAGACGATATCGCTGGCCCGGATTCCTGCAACCGCCGCTGGCGAACCGGGATCAACACTATTGATCAACAATCCTTGATTCGCCTCCAGCTCGTAAAACGCCTCCATATCCTGCAAAAACCCTGGGGAAATTCCAATATAGCTCCGATCCACTTCTCCCTGCCTCTCTAAGGCCTGCATCACCTGCCGAGCAGTTTTTTCCGGAATCGCAAATCCGAGGTTATCCGCACCCAAATACGTTCGCGTATTGATCCCGATTACACGGCCGGCCGTATCCACCAGTGGTCCGCCGCTATTACCCGGATTGATAGCCGCATCGGTTTGGAGCCACGTATTGAAAAAACCGGTCTCGTACCCGCGAATTCCCGTGGAATCCCTATAATACCGTTCCTTATTCGAAATTATCCCTTTGGTGACCGTTCGCGACAAACCGTGAGGCGTACCAGCCGCAAAAACCGTTTGCCCAGGTTTCAGCGAATCCGATCGCCCAAACTTCGCCACGGAATACCGAAGCTTTCGCTCTTTCACGTTCTCCATATCCAGCCTCAATAAAGCGAGATCCGTCCAATGATCCCATCCAAGTAATTCCGCCCGAACCCGCTCGAGACTCGACAAAGTAATCCAAATATCCACCGCCTGCGGACTCACCACATGAGCGTTCGTCAACACCAATCCGTCCTTCGACAAAATAACCCCGGAGCCGACTCCCGAAACCAACCGTGACGAACCGCCCTCGAAACTCGTCTCGCGCACATCGATCCTGACCACCGCTTCCAAAAGCCGATCGAAGGACGCTACCGCAGGAGCAGAAGTCGCTAAAACCGCACAAGCAGCCAGCACCCAAGCGATTCCCGCAAATCGAAAACCAATCGCCCGATCTGAACCAGCACGGCGAATACTATTTTTAAGCATGATTGACGGAGGTACCTTTTTCACCAACATAACTTCCTTTTTCCAATAAAATGGCCTCCAATAGACCAGACTATAACTTTACCGAAATTGAATCTTCCTGGCAGAAATACTGGGAAGATCACAAGACCTTTGCAGCATCGAGCGAGACGGACAAGGAGAAGTACTACATTCTCGACATGTTTCCCTACCCATCCGGAGCTGGATTGCACATCGGTCACCCCGAAGGCTACACGGGAACAGACATTCAGGCTCGCTACCAAAAAGCCAAGGGTAAAAACGTGCTACACCCCATCGGCTGGGACGCCTTCGGCCTTCCAACGGAGCAGTATGCCATCAAAACGGGCAAACACCCGCGGCAAACTAGCGTCGACAACATAGCAACCTTCCGGAAACAGCTTAAGCAAATCGGTTTCTTCTACGACTACGATCGCGAAGTCGATACCACTGATCCTCGCTACTACCGCTGGACCCAGTGGATTTTTCTCCAACTTTTCAAACGCGGCCTCGCCTACGTCGATAAACGCCCTGTCTGGTGGTGCGAAGAACTCGGTACCGTATTGGCCAACGAAGAAGTCATCGACGGAAAATCCGAACGCGGATCCTTTCCTGTCGTTCGTCGCAACCTGAGACAATGGGTCCTGAAAATCACCGCCTACGCCGACCGTTTGCTCGATGACCTCAAAGAAGTCGACTGGCCTGCATCCACCAAGAAGATGCAGGCAGAATGGATCGGAAAATCGACGGGTGCCACCGCCCGCTTCGATCTCGAAGGACTCGATGAAACGCTCGAAATCTACACCACCCGCCCCGATACGCTCATGGGAGCCACCTACATGGTGCTCTCTCCCGAACACCCGCTCGTCGGCCAGCTAGCAGTTGAAGAACAAAAAGCAGAAGTTGAACAATACATCAAAACTTCCGCGGGTAAAAGCGATCTCGAGCGAACCGATCTCGCCAAAGAAAAGACCGGCGTATTTTCCGGCTCCTTCGCTATCCACCCAATCACTTCCGAACGCATTCCAGTCTGGATCGCCGACTACGTGCTCATCAGCTACGGAACCGGAGCGATAATGGCCGTTCCCGCCCACGATGAACGAGACTTCGAATTCGCTGAGCAATTCAACCTGCCCATCACCCAAGTCATCAAAGGCGACGGCGACCAGCCACTTCCCTTCGTCGGCGACGGTTCCCTCGTCAACTCCGGCGATTTTGACGGACTCCCGTGGCAAGAAGCCAAACGCCAAATCATCGCCAAACTAGGCGAAAAAGGCACCGGCGAAGAAAGCACCCAATACAAACTCCGCGACTGGCTATTCTCGCGCCAACGCTATTGGGGCGAGCCCTTTCCCGTCGCCTGGGTTTCGGAAAAAGATTACCAAGCCGCCGCCGCAAGCCGTGCCCTCGAAGGATGGCTCCCAGAAGAGCCCGTCCGCTTCCGTGATGAAGACGGCGAACGTTTCGCCCTGCCCGTTCCACCGGCTTCCTTGCCGCTGGAACTTCCGAACGTCGAATCCTACGAACCAGTCGGAACCGGCGAAAGCCCGCTCAAGAATGCCGAAGACTGGATGGAAATCTGGTATCAGTTCAAGACAGGCGAATACATCCCAGTCACTCAGGATAAACCTGAAGGCGACGCATGGATACGCGCTTCCCGAGAAACCAACACCATGCCCCAATGGGCCGGATCGTGCTGGTACTACCTCCGCTACATGGACCCCAGTAATTCCGAGGCCCTCGCATCACCCGAAGCGCTCGAGTATTGGAAATCTCCCGACATGTACATCGGCGGAGCCGAACATGCCGTTCTCCATCTTTTGTATTCGCGCTTCTGGCACAAGGTACTCTACGACGAAGGCATCGTTAAAACGAAAGAGCCTTTCCCGAAGCTATTCCACCAGGGAATGTTGCTTGGCGAAGACGGCCAAAAGATGTCGAAAAGCCGCGGTAATGTCATCAGCCCAAGCGTCGTCATCGACCGATACGGCGCCGACACGCTTCGCCTTTACCTAATGTTCCTCGGACCGCTCGAAGCCATGAAACCTTGGAGCTCCAAAGGCATCGAAGGCGTATACCGCTTTCTCAAGAAAGTCTGGCGCGAATCAATCGACCGCGATGGTAGCCTAAATTCCAAAATTCAAGACGGTCTCGAAGACAGCCAAGACACGGAAAAGCTAATCAACGAGACGATCAAGAAAGTGACTGAGGACACGGAAAATATCCGTCTCAACACCGCGATTTCTTCGATGATGATTTTTACCAATCACATGCAAAACAGCGAGTCGATCAGCCTTTCCGCCATCAAACGGTTCATTCAATTACTCGCTCCCTACGCTCCTCACATAGCCGAAGAGCTTTGGAGCCGTATGGGCGAAACCGAGAGCATCACCCTCGCCGCATGGCCAACAGTCGACGAATCGAAACTCGTCAGCGACGAAGTTAAAATCATCTTCCAAGTTAACGGGAAAATGCGGGGGCAAACGATGGTTTCCCAATCGGCAACTCAAGACGACGTTCTTGAAATCGCTTGCCAAGAACCACGTGTTCAGGCGCAAATCGAGGGTAAAGCCATCCGTAAAGTTATCTTCGTTCCCGGCAAGATCCTCAACATCGTGGCTAATTAAATAGCCGACCATATCCAATTCGTGCGTGCCCTCTCCAAATTCCTTCCAGAAAACTTCGATTCCTCCAAGCCTATCGGCTTGATTGCGGGACGCGGCGTCTACCCGAAGCTGATCGCCGATCGCGCACGCTCTAACGGGATCGAGATACGCCTCATAGCTTTCGAAGGAGAAGCAACTGACGAACTCTATTATTCTTTTCCCGAGGATCAACGTGCTCGCATCAACGTTGGCAAAGTGGGGAAATGGCTCAAAGCTCTCCGCCGATTCAACTGCGGATACACTATAGCAGCCGGGCAAGTGAAACCCGGAAAGCTCTTTCGTGGACTCACCCCCGACATTAAAGCCGCCTCGCTTCTCGTTAATCTCAAACGCAAAAACGCGCACACCATCTTCAGAGCCATCGCCGACGAACTAACAGCGAATGGACAAACGTCGCTCGACGCTCGCGCTTTCCTCGACGAAGATCTAGCAACTAAAGGCTGGATGACTCCCCAATTCGCCAAAATCGAAGATACCTACCTGCAACACGGCATCGAAATTGCCACAGAAATGGCCCGCCTGGACGTTGGTCAAGGCGTCGTTGTTCGTAAAGGAACAGTCATTGCGGTAGAAGCTTTCGAAGGCACGGATCCCATGCTCAAACGCGCCGGGGGATTCAAAACCGATCAACTGATATTCGCCAAAACGGTTAAATACCACCAAGACTATCGTTTCGACGTACCAGTTTTTGGACTGCGTACCCTCGAAATCATGAAAGAAGCGGGCATTCGAGCAGCCATATTGAAGGCCGATAGCGTTATTATTCTCGAAAAGGAAGTAACTCTTTCAGAAGCCAAAAAGGCCAAAATCCAGCTATTCGGATTCTAGAGAGCTGCCTTTATTGAAAATCAGGTGCTTTTCTCGATCTTTCGCTTAATATAGTGTTTGAAGCAGACGATGCTTCTATAAGGTTGAGTAATTTCCGAAGCTTCTCCAAGCTGCACGCCTTAGAATATCCGATATGAGTAACCGCGTTGTTCCAGTTTCCGTAAAAGGCGTCATGCCTACCGTCAATGGCTGTGCCGTATTCCTCGGAAATGACGATAAAGCCTACGTAATTTATGTGGATCACAGCGTTGGCAATGCCATCTCAATGGCCTTGAACGGCGTCAAAAAAGAGCGTCCGCTCACTCACGACCTGATGAGCAGCCTACTGCTTGGCCTGGAAGCCCATATCACAAGAATCATCATCAACGACGTTCAAGAGAGCACTTTCTTCGCTCGGATTTTCGTGGAAATGAAAAACGAAGTCTCTACCAAGATAATCGAACTCGATGCTCGCCCTAGCGACTCCATCGTATTGTCGCTCCAGAACAACGTTCCCATCTACACAGCCGAAAACGTTTTCAATTCCGTCGACGATATGACCCCCATCCTTGAACGTGTACTTAAAGAACAGAGTGAAGGGAACAAGGACTAACAGCCTATGCGCTTCAGCGAGAACTCAGCCATTTTTGGTTGATCCCCACGCGATTTAGCCTCTTCTTGCGGCGAACATGAACGCCCATTCGAACAGAGCGCTCCCCCAGACTATCCTGCCCGGACACCCCATCACCGCACTCGCTCCCATGCAGGATGTCACCACCCTGCCCTTCATGTCAGTCGTTTCGGACATCGGCAGCCCAGACTATTTTTTCACCGAGTACTTTCGCGTTCATATCCAGTCTCGCCTCGAAAAACACATCCTAGAAGCGATAACGGAAAACGGTACCGGTAGGCCCGTCTTCGCTCAAATGATCGGCGAAGATCTCGAACATCTAAAGCGCACAACCCTCGATCTACTCCAATACGAAGTCGCCGGCATCGACCTGAATATGGGCTGCCCAGCTCCGACCGTTTACAAAAAAGGCTGCGGTGGCGGACTATTGAGAGACCCGCAAAAAATAGATAAGGTTCTCGGCACCCTGCGCGATACCATTCCCGGACTCTTCACTGTGAAAATGCGTATCGGATTCGAGGATACAAAAAACTTTGAAAAAATCCTCAAGCTAATCAATAAGCACGAAGTCGACCTACTCAGCCTACACGGTAGAACCGTCAAGGAAATGTATCGCAGCCAAGTACGCTACGAACACATTAAGCTAGCCGCAGAAACCATCAAATGCCCCCTCTTGGCAAACGGTGACGTATCATCCGCCTCGCGCGCTTTTGAGATCCTCGACTATACCGGTGCTGCCGGAGTGATGATCGGGCGTCACGCGATTCGCAATCCATGGATTTTTAGGCAAATCCGAGAAATGGCAATGACAGGGAAGACGCAACCAATCAAATTAACCGAAGTTTTCCAATACGTCCGAAACCTCTACAATACTCTGGCGAAACCATGGACTCCCGAAAAAGCTCACGTCAACAAGATGAAAAAATTCCTCAATTTCATCGGCCAAGGCGTCGATCCTGAAGGACGCTTTCTCTACGAAGCGCGTCGAGCTCAAAACAAACTCGATCTGTTCGCGATCTGCGAACGCTACATGTTATCCAGCCCGCTGGAATTTTTCGCCGACGAACCCTACAAAGGTCTCTTCGCTCGACCTAACTGCGAATAGTTCAACGCACTCGAGCTACTCCAAACCGAGTACTTTTCTACCGATTTCCGAGATCATTTGAGGACTCCAAACAGGTTCCCAAACGATCTGTACATCCGCGTTCTCAACTTCATCCAATTGCTCAATTCGGTTCTTAGCATCCTGGGCGATAGTCGGACCCATACCGCAACCCTGTGCCGTTAACGTCATCTTAATCGAAATCTCCTTCTTGCCGCTCTTCAAATCGACGATCCGCATATCATAGATAAGGCCAAGATCCACGATGTTAACTGGTATCTCTGGATCGAAACACTGCTTCAGCGCTTCCCAAACCGAATCTTCCGAGAAACCGCCCTCCAGTACGATTGGAGCCGGACTCACGGAATCACCGAGATCTAATCCTTCCAGCGCGTCCACGTCCACACTCGAAACCCGATAGAGCGTCTGACCAATCCGAATAGTCGCATTGCCACCCAAAGTCTGAGTCACGAACGCAGGAGTGTCTTTCTCCAAAGTTATCACCGTTCCCTGCGGGATGATTGTAGCACTGCAATCTCTTAATAGTCGCGTTTCCATTATTTCAATATAAAATTAGTTCGCTTCAATTTTGTAAGTAAGAATCGAATACACGCCCTTCGGATCATCAAACTGACTCACCGAGCCAATCTCGTCGATAGTCGATTCGATTTTATCTAAAATCGGATTCGAATGTATCGCCGATACACTAGGTTTAATATTCTCCATCAATCCTTCTAAGAAGTCCTTGGTCTGAGGATAGTCTCGAATCGAAATACCTTCATCAAACCCTGCGGACTTAGCCGCAAATGCGATAGCATCTTCAATACCTCCCATTTCGTCAACGAGCCCAAGCTCAAGAGCATCGATTCCCGACCAAACACGACCTTCCGCGATTTTCGCAATATGCTCCGCAGGTTGATTTCGCCCTTCCGCAACTTTGCGCAAAAAATCAGAATACACATCATCAACTTCGCGTTGAACGATCGCCATTTCCTCGGCCGACTTTGGTCTCGTTACCGAGAGAGCATCCGCAAATTTCCCTGTTTTCACGACATCGAAAGTAAACCCGTGATTATTCGCGATTTCCTTGAAATTCAAAAACATACCTATAACTCCGATCGATCCGGTAATCGTGTTTGGCTCGGCGTAAATTCTATCTGCGTATGCTGAAATCCAATACCCACCCGAAGCCGCAACAGTTCCCATCGAAACGATTACTGGCATTTTTTCGCCAGCCAATCGAAGTTCATGTTGAATCACTTCGCTCGCTAAAGCGGATCCTCCCGGGCTATTTACACGCAGAACGATAGCCTTCACTTCATCGTCCTGTCGAATTTTGCGAATCTCACGCACTAAACTCGAACCGCCAATCTGCCCCTCGCCGCCTTCGCCAACGACAATCGGGCCTTCTGCATAAATCACTGCTACGTGATCGCCAGCCTGTTCTTCCTGAGTGGCAGAAATGTAGTCATTCAACGATACACTTTTGAATTCGAGTTTCTCCGAATCGCTCCCGGAAACCTCTTTAAGCTCTTGAATAACGCTATCGCTAAACCCAAGCTCATCTACGATTCCCGCCTCTAGAGCATCCTTCGCATTCAATAAGCCTTTTTTATCCACCAAAGCTTGAAACTCTTTTTCCGACATACCGGCCCGAGTCGCCACAGCCTTCACGTATTCACTCCACAAATCGTCAAGCAGCGCCTGTGTTGCTACCCTAGCGGGAGCGCTCATTTTCTCTAACACGAATGTCTCGGCCGCCGACTTATATTCGCCAGCCTTGGTCACTTGAACGCCAATTCCGTACTTTTTGAAAAACCCTGCGAAATACATTGGCTCCGACGCCATGCCTGAATTCATAATCAAACCTTCCGGATTCATTATAATTTTATCGGCAACAGATGCCAAATAAATGTCTTTATCACTCGGATACACTAAATTCGCTATAACCGGCTTCTCCGAAGCTTCCTTAAATGATTCGATTGCCTCGCGAACCTCCTTCAATGCCGCAAAACCAGAACCATAATTTCTCGATTGAAGAGACCCTTTCAAATAAAGTGCTTCGATTCGCGTATCATCCGCGGCCGACTCAATCGCATTTAGCAAAACTCGCAATGAGTAACTTTGAATTCCGCCACGGCCTAACGCCTCGTTGATAATTTGTTCCTGCGTAATCGCCACTGGCCGGTCCTGGATATTCGCGCTCATATCGAACACCAAGACGCTTCCCTCCTTCACGACCGGTCTTGGCGATTCAAACGTCGCAATAGCACCGAAAAAAATCACCAGTAAAAGAAATCCTCCAAAGGAGACCATTGCGATGGCCAATACGGAGGCGAAAAACATTTTAAAAAATTCCTTCATATCTTAATTCCCTACTTGAAAACACACCCTGCTCACTTCGGTCGCATTGGGGAATCAACCGATTTTCTCTGCATCCAAAACGTTGCTATCTGAAGTCGATTTCGACAAAATCAGCAATGAGTTTCTAAACTTAACAGGAACGACCTCCCTCGGCCTCCGTTCCTCGACTAACCGAAAGCGGCTCAAGGGTTTCCTCCAAAATCCCCTTAGCTCTCGGCCAAGCGAGAAATGCCTCCGTCACCATCCAAACCTCCAAGAGCAAGGTTACTATCCCAATCAGGATCAACGCCCAATTCTTGTCTTCGGCAGCAAGCCAGCTCGTCTCCATCCCTACTCCTTGCACGAACAGCTGATGGATCATGGCCCATGCTGGCATAATTAACATGAAAATCGTCGGAATCACGATAAACCAAACCGGCAACCGCCGCCGCCACATCCAAAATGCGATCACCAGAAACGCCAAGCCACCGAGCAATTGATTAGTTGCCCCAAACATCGGCCATAAAATCAAGCCACCTTTCCCGACATTAGCCCAGGCCCAATCCGCCCCGGAGACCGGAATCGAAGCCATGAAGAACGCGATCGCCACTGCAAACAGCGTCGCTCCATGAGGATTCGAAAGCCAACTGAAAGGATTGCCCGTCAAAGCGATCGAACCATCAGCTCCGCGTTTCACGAATGTTGACGACAACTCCTGTACAACATAACGCTGCAAGCGGCACGCCGTATCCAAAGTAGTTGCGGCAAATGAGGCAACCAGCACTCCCATCAAGGCAATCGCAAAACCTCCAGGTAAGCCCATTGCTTTCAAAAAATTCGCTGAGCCATCTACAAATGCTCCCACTTTCGCGCCCAGACCACCCGCAGAGCCCCAAGAAGCGTAGCGAGCGTTAAACGCATCTGCGCCGATGAGGAAACCACCCTCTCCATCACCGATTCCCAAGCCCAATCCCGCCACGCAAGCGAGAATAACTAATGTCGCCAAAAATCCCTCCACCAGCATCGATCCATAGCCAACGAACTGAGCATCGCTCTCGCACTTCAACTGCTTGCTAGAAGTTCCGCTGGAAACCAAGCAATGAAACCCGCTGATAGCCCCGCAGGCGATAGTAATAAACAAAAAAGGGAACAACATCGGCGCTCCCATATCAGCCATCTGAAAAGCCGGCGCCACAATTTCCAAAGCCGGACGCTCAACCCCATCGCCAACCGGAGCCCCTCCGCTAAACGCAGCCGCGAGCAAACCTATCACGACCAACGTTAAAGCAGTCAGCAATTGAAGGCTATTGATAAAATCGCGCGGCTGGAGCAGCATCCAAACTGGAAGTACCGAAGCTATATAAGAATAGATCAAGAGCAGCCCCACCCAAGCCCAAAGCGGCCAAGCGGAAAGCGTTCCATTAAATACTCCGAGCAATCCAACATCACCGAAACCGACACTCAAATACATCAATGCCAGAGCAATAATTGACGGAATAAGCAGGTTGATCCCCTTTCTGTGCAAATAAAGTCCGATCGCCACAGCCAGCGGTATTTGCACAATGCAGGGAAATATAGCAGCCGGATACATTTGAAACACGACCGCAATGACTAGGCCGAATATCGCCAACACAATCGTCAATGCCATAAAGAGAATAAACAGAAAAAGCAGCCGAATTCGGGGATTTAAAAGACGACCTGCAATATCCCCAACCGTTTGCCCACGGTTTCTCATCGATACAATCAAAGACCCGAAATCATGGACCGCTCCGATTAAGATCGATCCGAATATAACCCACAGCAAAGCTGGCACCCATCCCCAAATAACCGCGATAGCCGGTCCTACAATTGGGCCTGTACCAGCGATCGAAGTAAAATGGTGACCGAACACGACCATTTTCGACGTAGGCACAAAGTCCTTATTATCATTGAGCTCAACACTCGGAACTACTGCATCCGGATCCAGTTTGAAGATCTTTCGAGCTAAATACTTCCCATAAGTGTGATAAGCCACCAAGTAAAGAATACCGGCACCAAAAGCGATTAATAAGGTCTGCATATCAAGCCATTCTGTAATGAAGTTGCTGTAAAGAAATCGAGAACTCCCACGAAGAATGGAGGATAGCATCAGCGCAATCTTTTAAAAGACGATAATACTGTAGAGAAACCGCGCAAAACCATCGAATTGCGAGATTGCACCCCCTCATTTTTTCACAATAAATGAGCTCCACAGCGCACTAGAAACCATGCAAAACGAATTGCTTACCACCAATCGCAAAGTGCTCTCCGTCAATCTGGATAACGCCAAATATGGAACCTTCGCCTAAATCGGTGCAGGTCAAGAAACCGCCCGCGTATTCTTCCAAGCAGGCGGTGCAGCCGGGACAATCGCCAAGACCATTTCGGCCTACGACATGACTTTTAGCGATGAGATTTACGGCAAATCCAAACGCTACGTCTCCCGGGACCGACTCCTCACAATGCTCAAACACGAGTATAACTTACTCGAGCAGCGATTAGGCGATGCCGATCAGGGCAAATGCTTTTTCGCCTTCGCCAACACCGTAAAGACAAAACCGTATCAAGGCCCCAATGACGCTCATGGCTGGTTTGGTGTTCGATACCAAAGCACTCCAGACGAACAGCCGAATGAGATCATTCTTCACACGCGAATGTGGGATGACGACAATCTAAAGCAACAACAGGCAATCGGAATCCTAGGAACCAATCTAATTTACGGTGCCTTTTATCTCAAAGAGCTACCAGACCAACTCATCGAATCGCTGCTCGACAACCTCGACCCCAACCGCATCGAAGTCGACCTCATCAAATTTTCTGGGCCCGACTTCGAAAAAATAAACAACCGTATCATGAATCTGCTCTTGGTGCACAAAGGGCTTACGCAAGCGGTTCTATTTTCACCAGAAGGCAAGGTCGAACTGGCAGCCAACGCTTTGTACAAAAAGCCGGTCTGGTTGAACGCGGAAGTTTCCGCCCAGTCACCAAAGTTAACCTCGATATGCTCAAATGCGCCAGGGCTCAATTCATTCAAGAGCCTGCCCTAACCGGCAAAGACATCATCATCATGGCTGAAATCACGATGAACAACCTCCTAGCGAGCGGAAAAATCGACTACGAAGATTTTCTACATCGTATCGATTCTTTAGCGACAACGGGTAACTACACCCTCATTTCCAACTACTTCGAGTTTTATCGCCTCACCCAGTACTTCCGCCGCTAAACCAACGAGACGATCGGCATCACGATGGGAATCAACAATCTCCTCGAAGTATTCAACGAGAAATACTACGCTCACCTACCCTGCGGAATCGACGAATCGCTAATGAACATATTTTCGCGCGACATCCTTGACAGTATTGCCAAGGGAGACCCCTCTTGGGAAACAATGGCCCCAGATAAGACCGCAGCCTTTATAAAGGCAGAACAACTATTCGGCTACAATGTAGACCCAGATCGCGACGCATAACCCTACACTACAGCAGGAGCAGCGAACAACCACTCAGCTCGCTTAAATCACCACCCAACGCTTGATAATTAGTCAAGCCTCCCTAAAGTCCAAGCCAGAGATGAGCAACTCGATCGACCCTAAACAAACCAAAGCTAACCAAAAAAACCAACTCAAGGAACTCGCCATTCGGCTTGGCGTTTTCCAACGAGAAGCGAAAGATCTAGGCATCCCAACTCTGGTGATGATCGAAGGCCTAGATGCCTCCGAAAAAGGCCTCCTCCTCAATCAAGTTCTCCTCGAGATCGATGCCCGATCGTACAATGTGTATTCCACCCACGCTAGTCATAAGCAATTGCGAGCGTATCCGCTTCTTTGGCGCTTTTGGAACAACACGCCGCAACGTGGACTGATCCAGTTTTACGACCGCGGCCCCTACTATCTCGTCCTCGACGCATGGGCCGAAGGGAAACTTCACGAAGACGAACTCGATTCCTACTGGGAACATATACGCAATTTCGAACGACAACTAAGTGACGATGGCGTTGAAATCATTAAGATCTTTCTAACCGTTCCCAAAAAAGAACAGGCTAGGCGATTTGAAAAACTCGAAGACAATTCCAAAACCGCTTGGCGAGTCACCACCAAAGACTGGCGTCGCCATAGGCAATACAAGCCGTACATGGAGAAGGTCGAAAAGATGATAGTCGCAACCGATTCTCCCCAGTACAAATGGAAGAAAATCGACACCTACGATATTCGAGATACCACCATCGAACTCTATTTGACGATCATCGAACGCCTTGAAGCCGCTATTGATCGAAAAAAAGCGAAAAACGCCGAACCTAAAGCTACAATGATCTGGATACCATTCAAGGGGCGCGATAAACTTTCCGAAGTTAAATTCAAAGCGCCGATGGATCGCGCGGAGTACAAGCAAACGCTAAAGTTCCAACAGGAACGCATTCACGAGATTGTTCACGAAATTCATTCGAGCAAAATCCCGATAGTCATGGTCTACTGCGGCTGGGACGCCGCCGGCAAAGGCGGTTGCATCAAGCGTCTCGTCCAGGGAATAGACCCTCGAGGCTATAGCGTTACCCCGGTCGGAGCCCCTACCAACTACGAACTTAGCCAACATTATCTTTGGCGATTTTGGAAACAGATCCCTCATCGCGGTCGCGTCAAAATCTTCGATCGCTCCTGGTATGGACGCGTTCTCGTCGAACGCGTCGAAGGACTGTGCTCGAACGAGGAATGGCAACGCGCCTACCGAGAGATTAACGAAATGGAGGCTCATTTTACTGACTATGGTACCGTCGTCATTAAGTTTTGGCTACACATCGACAAAGGTACGCAAAAAGAACGTTTCGAAGCCCGCAAATCCAACCCGCTAAAACAATGGAAAATTACGAACGAAGATTGGCGTAATCGGAAGAAGTGGGACCTCTACGCCGAAGCAGTAAACGAAATGATCGAAAAAACCGACAAACCCCATGCCCCCTGGAACATCATTCCATCGGTTTGCAAAATGCGGGCTCGCATCCAGACGATTGACATAACGATCAAACGAATGGAACAAGCTCTGAAGAAATACCGCAAAGCAAGGCTCTAAACAAATTTAGCAAAACGAGAATACACGTCTACCGCTTAAACCCAGCATGCTTCTTGAATACCGGCTCCATCGATTTCGATAGACTCGTATGAAATGCCTGCAGCTCCTCATACTGAGCCTTTGCCGATTCATTCGGCTCCATACGCGTCGACTCATCTAATGCCGTCGCTGATTCGGTAATAGTTTGAATCGAAACGCTCGAGTCTCTCTGCCGACTCCAACACCACGCAGCCTGCAACGCTCCTCCTAACGCAGCTCCTTCGTCTTCGAGCATACATACGACTGGCAAACCAAAAATGTCCGCCATAATCTGACGCCAAGCTGGGCTACGCGATCCGCCACCGGTCAAACGAACTTCGCTCGTCGAGACACCCAATTCCTTCAGACGCTGCAACCCAAAGTTCATTCCCATTGTCACGCCTTCGATAGCCGCTCGAATCATGTATTCGGAATTCATCGTCTTTCCATTCAAACCTATAAATACACCGGAACCATTTGGGATCGAAGGCGTACGTTCCCCTTCGAAATAAGGCAGAAGCACTAAACCTCCAGATCCAACCGGAACCGCTTCGATCGAGGTATTCAACTGTACATGATCCATCTCAAACAATTTTCGAAAATGCTCGGACACCGTCGTCACATTCATGGTGCACATCAGCGGCAAATATCCATTGGTTGAATCGCAAAACGACGCAATCTCACCCCGAGGATCTACCACGGGTGTGTCGTTGTACGCGTATATTGTCCCACTCGTTCCGAAACTCGCAGTTGCCACCCCATTCGCCACATTGCCAGTCCCAATAGCTCCCATCATATTGTCACCGCCACCAGCGCTCACTAAAACACTTTCGGACAATCCATACTTTCGAGCAACTTCAGGGCGCAAAGTACCGCATACCTGATCGCTAGAGGACAAAGAGGGAAGGTAATCGGCGATTGTCGGATCTATCGCTGCAACCACTTCGCTACTCCAAGTACGCGAACAAACATCCATTAAAGCAGTTCCCGAAGCGTCGCCGTACTCCATGAACGCCTCGCCGGTTAAATAATAATTAAGGTAATCATGCGGCAGCAGGATATGCCTCATTTTGGAAAAGTTCTCAGGTTCATTCCGTTTCAACCAGAGAATTTTTGGAGCTGTAAAACCTGGAAGAATTCGATTTCCGATTTTCGCGATCGCCGCTTTCTCGCCTCCCAATGCTTCCGTAATCAAAGTGCACTCTTCCGTCGTACTGGTATCGCACCAAAGTTTTGCGGCACGTATGACTTTCCCGCCTTCACCCAAGGGAACAAACCCATGCTGCTGACCGCTCACTCCAATTCCTTTAATCGCTACGCGATCGATTTTGCTTACCGCTTCTAAAATAGCCGTATCCATCGCTTCGGTCCATTGCCCTGGATACTGCTCCATATGTCCGGCTGGGAGACCCTCGATCAAACAATGAGGCGCGCGACCATCCGCCAGAACACGATTTGATTCCAAATCGTAAACAACCGCTTTTACACTCTGGGTGCCGCTATCAATACCTAAGAAGAGAGCCATAATTATAAATAAGATAAGAGAACTACAAACTCGAAACGTTAAACTCCAATGCTTCGAACTCAATCTCAACACAAAAAAAGCCGAGACGATTCGTCTCGGCTTTGAAAGGATTTAAGAAAAAATCAGATGCCTATTTCTTCTTCTTTGCTGCCTTTTTAGCTGCTTTCTTAGGCGCTGCCTTCTTAGCTGCCTTCTTAGGAGCTGCCTTCTTAGCCGCCTTCTTAGGAGCTGCCTTCTTGGCCGCCTTCTTAGGAGCTGCCTTCTTAGGAGCTGCCTTCTTAGGAGCTGCCTTCTTAGCCGCCTTCTTAGCCGCCTTCTTAGGAGCCTTCTTAGGAGCTGCCTTCTTCTTGGCTGGCTTCTTCTTGGCTGGCTTTTTAGCTGCAGGTTTTTTCTTTTCCGCCTTCTCGATGCCAGATTTGCCTGGATTCGTTGGGAGGTTTTCTAAAGCA